>JAAUXT010127107.1_pt1 | contig 17091 bp, 22 predicted proteins | sample 7278171 | NCBI WGS metagenome assembly JAAUXT01 (sample SAMN14350112, study PRJNA611818) | marine sediment metagenome | isolation source: surface marine sediment (1.8m) | place: French Polynesia: Moorea | collected 2018-08
GGGTCCAACCCCCCCCCCCGGTAAGACCTGCTTTACACATACAGACGGACGGACATACAGACTGATGGTGATTACATTAAGCGTGTAGTACACGGCCCTCCGGGCGACCACACGCTTAAAAATCAAACACGCTGACTGTCCCTCTGCAATCCAGCGACGCCCAACCACTTCCTGAACGGCGCCCCAATGAATCCACCTGGGAAGCAGCGTTCGTTTTCCAGCAACGTCGAACTTTTTTCTCACGCGGTCAGGACGACACAAAAACACAAAGTCCAATTTGTGTTTTTTCTTTTCCTTTTCTCGGAACTCTTTTTTTTATTGACATGTTGGTACAGTGTTTGCTCGCGGTGTTTCGGCAGGCGACTCTACTTGGAGACGACGGCTTGGCTCGGCGGCGCCGCCGCGGCCTTCCTGCGGGGCTTCGGCTCCGTTCCCTCCCGGAATCCGTTCCTGCGGAAGCAAACGCAAGATTCCTCAGTGATGCGTGTTATTTTATTTTCAATGGGGGTGGGGGTGGGTGGGGGGTCCACACGTGTTTGCGAAAGGATTTGAAATTCAATTCGTTCGAAAAGAACACAAACACAGCGAGGACAGATTCCAAAACGCCTCTTCTTTGACCGGGCCCAAATTTGTTTGAGGATTTCAGAAAGAAAGGGAAACGGACAAAACTGAGTCAAACTTTCAATCTCTCCCCACGAAACACTGCTCCCGGATTGGAATCGTTTCGTGAAGCACCATCCTCAAGACACTCGAACTCCTGACATCACCCTTGGAACTGGGAAGTGAGAAGTGTTTTTTTCCGGCGGGTTCCACACAGCTTGTTTAGGTGCATAACGTGTGACACATGAACTTATTCTTTCAGTGTACAGAAAGTGGTCACTTTCGAGGGCTTCTTTCTGGTTGGATGCAAACCTTCAAACCCTTGAACGCAATGCAGCGTTCGGGTTGTGTCCCTGAACCCCGTGAAAACGGGCGCAAGACGCCCGCCCCGTCACGCTGCAGTTCATCACGCACCTGAACCGCCGGAAGACGTTCTTGAGGTGACGCATGCGGCCGACGCCCTGAGTCCTCCTGCGCTTCGCCTTCTCACTCCAGTTGTCTGCAAAGTCAAGGACATCGTGCAGCTGTGGTCGTTGGTTGACAACTCGGAAACCATTGTGCGCAGTTGCCATTGATTTGGGCGTCACCTTTTTTGTCGTGCTCTACGAGAGTGGCTTCACAACTGTTTAAAAAGATGTGTGCCACTGAAAAGGTTTGGACGGCGGAAGTGTGCACTTTTTATCCGCTGAAACAGTGTTTCACTTCAGGGCCTCGTGCTTCACACTACGGCAACAGGTGCTGTGTCTAAGTCGTGGACAATCTGCGCTGTCACATCTGCTTGCACGAGTCCAGTGCATTCAGCGATGTCCCTGTGTGTTCGGGTTGCAGTTTGCAGGCATGTGCAGCCATCTGGACAAGTTTCTCACTTTCACTCAAGTGCTGACCCCCTCTCACCATCAAGCACGCGAGAGTGAAGCGCAATATCAGTTTCACAGTTGTACTTGACCAAGAAGTTGTCTTTCGACTTGCTGTTCGGCAAAGGTGGCGGCGGTAAGTTCCAAGCGGCATGAACGCACACCACACCACACCCATTGAGTACTCACACTTCCTCATGCGAGGGGACGGGTAGCCACAGCGCGCGCACTTCTTTTTCTGGATGTGGTAGCAGCGCCCGCCGCAGCGCCGACACAGCGTGTGCGTCTTGTTGTGGCGCTTTCCGAAACTCGACGTACCCTTCGTCTGTCCAAAACAAAAACAAGACCACTCGTCAGAAATGATGTGCATGTCTACTTGCGGATAGGAGCTGCGAATTTGTCTTGATACAAGTCACCGTTGGCTGTCTGGGTGCAAAGCTGACAATACTTCAAACTGATCGTCGGCAATTTGAAACTAAAAGTGGCACAACGGAAAAGCTGTTCTGTCTAGAGACGTCCAAAAAGACACAACGAAACCAAATGGGCAACCAACACCACACACGAGAAAGTGTGCGTGGGTGGGTGACATTTGGCTGGGCTGTGGGATTCTAAAGTTCAGTGTCCAGCCAATCGGATGACTATTTTGCAACAGAACAGCCTTGCGTTTGGCTTGCCTTCAGAACAGACTCGACCAAGATGTGCTTCACACCTGCAAATTTGTGACCAACTTGACATTCGTGCGTCAGTATCACAAACAATGAGTCTTTCTTCAGGTCACAAACAGAACAAAAGATTCAACAGAGAAGAGACACAGTGCAAAAGGCAAGTTGCACCTCACAAGATTTCAACTGGCGATCTTGCCAGAGAACCCGTTGGAATATTCCACTTGTTTATGGTACGGAAGAGGAACATTTCATCCCAAATCTACACTCATCGCATTTAGGGAACATTAGCAGTTATTTCAGCTTCCTTCAAAACGGTTCGCAAAGTATATTTCAACCGATGAAAACGGATTTTAAAATTGTTACACCTACCATGATTCCAAAGGGTTTCCCCGATACCAGTAAAAGGAAGATTAATCTAAACAGCACGTCAGTTAAGACCACATACGACTGGACGCGTTGTTATGTCTTCAATAAACTTGTTGTACTCAGTGTAACAAGTTGAATAATTCTCTCCAACTAATACTAACGTCTGCAGCACTTAGATTTATATTTTAGTTTTTGATTTAAACACAATTTTTGGGAATATTGCGGAAGCTGTGGCAACTGCGCTTCCATCTAGTTTACGTGCTCTTGAGACACAGAAACATAGAATTCCGGAAGCGATGTGACGTTTGTTTACGTCGGCCACGTTGGAAGTGACACGAAAACAGGATCACGTACTCAAAATTTGCTGTGTGAGTCGAAGCATGAGCAATATAACCAAGACTAGTGGTACACTTTCTTCACTTAGACACTACAGCTCAAAGAGAAACATTCATTCGAGAGATTCAGTGGACAACGATGCCGTCTGCAGTGATTTTAGAAATTGACAGGTCGGACTCTGAGGAGAGGAGTGAACTGGACAACTTCAATTCGGAGGAAATCAGCTCGATTTGCATCAACCCAGCCTTCAGGGATGACAACGCCAACCTGAACGGTTTCCAAGGCAACACGAGTTCATTCGCGGAGGAATTGAAGACGTCAGCTTTGTCGTCGTTGAAACACCTTCTCAACATGTACAGTCTTCAGATGGACGGGGCTGGTTCCTTGGAAGAGGGGAACTGGGAAAACTCGCATCAAAATGCCACAGAGAAAACTGTGGTATCGTCGGGAGGCGTGCAACAACTCACGAACAAGAAAACCACGAGCCGGTCAGGTTCAGGGATTGAAGAAGAACAGAACACAGAGGAGACCAACTTCATGTCTCGTTTTCCGGTGAGTTGGGACAAAGGCACCTGCGTGAATCGTGTGCAAAGTCACGATAAATGGTGTCGCGTTGACGTATCAACTGCACCACACTGTTTTATTTGTTGACGATTGTATTGCACAATGATGCTCGTCCAGAACTCTGTGTTTTGTGGAAAGGAACAGTGTTCAGCTGTTGCACAACGGAGTGATGATCGTGGGTCGTTTGATGTTTCTGCTGTGTTTTCACTCCTGTGTCCTTGTGGATCCGGGGTAGTGGGCCAGGTGTTGACATCGAAAAAATGGAACTGCAATTGTGGAATCTCTGGAGCAGAAAAATGACTGACGAGATTCAACGAAAAACTTTTTTTCTTTCTCATTTCCAGGACGACCTGTACCTGCAGATCTTCTCGTACCTCTCCGCGAAAGACTTGTGTCGCGTCTCGACCGTGTGTAAGCGATGGGAGAGACTCAGCGCCGACAACGTGTTGTGGCAGAAGAAGCTCGACGTGGACATGAACACGTGGCACGTCATCAGCCACGTGACCAACCCACAGATGTTCAAAGATTGCCAATCAGAGTACACGAGCAAAGAGATGTGAGTACCTTCGGCCAGCCAATCAGAGAATACTTTCCGGGGCCTGTCTGTGGCTTCAGCACAATCAACGGGTGGTGCAATTTTGTGCAAGAACGAGATGTGCACTGAGACACAAAATCATCCTGAAAGAATTTTCACTGATTCACATGTATTGTAAGCAAGGGTTCATCATTTCGCCCAAAACATTTTTTACACCGACAGTTACCTACGCTGCTCTCCGATCGTGAACCGGTCGATGCGGCAGCAGAACTACGGGTTTCACCAGTTGTCGTCGATTCTCCGGTCGCTGCTGCCGCGTCGCGTCCCGCGCGTCGCGATGTTCGGTCCGGGACTCGAGATGAGCACGAGTCCGATCGTCCGCAAAATCCTCCAGGACAAAACTGGACTCTTCAAGGCGACCGGGATGTTTCCCGGGAAGTTCGATGGTGAGTTGAACTGCAGGGAAAGAGGCAGGCACACCCAAACGTGCGAACACACACACACACACACAAATTCTACCACGAACACACACACACACACACACACACACACACACACACACACGAGCGGGCTCGGATTGTGGTTCTGTGATGGATGCAGACAATCCCCACTGTGCAACTCTGTGCTGCGTGCATATCCATTCACACACGCACATTTCTCTCGCAGGTGTGGGTTCAGGCTTCACACTCCGCATGGAGAGTGGCGACAGCTTCCACCTGATGGCACTGTACACGTCGACGCAGCACGAACGCGAGGCGCTGCGTGCGCAACATCAGGACGCGAGGGCGCTCGGGGCGAATCGCATGCTGCAAGCAGCGGCGCCGCCGCCCAACGCCGCAGTTGCCCGGGGAAACGATGACGCCGCCGCGGAGGAAGGAGACGCCGCCCGAGTCTACGAGCTGCGTCCCTCGATCCGGGAACTCGCGCGGACGCTGGACGCCGTCGTGTTCGTCGTGGACGCCACCGCTGATGTCGCCAGCAGTAAGTAGTGCCAGCAGTGAATTAGCGGCGTACATTTTGGCGGTTGCCCTTGCGATGTTGTCAGTAATTGGCGCTCTGCTCCTGTGCAAGTAAATTGGCATTCGTGACGACTTTCCCTTGTGGCGCGTCCGAGACTGTCCTCTTTCTTTGGTCTGGCCACACTTACGTTTTTCGCTCCTCTGCGCAGTGTCGTCGGGCTACGTGGAGCTGCGTGCGATGCTGAACGAGTTGTGGTCACAGCCAGGCGTCCCCGTCCTCATTCTGAGCTGCGTCCCGGACTACCGCTGCGCGCGCATCTCGTGCGTCGACGTCGTCAGGGTGCTGCATCTTACCGCGCTCAACCGACCCTGGCAGGTCAGGGACGAATCCAGTTGTGTGTGTGTGTGTGTGTATGTATGTGTGTGTGTGTGTGTGTGTGTGTGTGTGTGAAAACACTGGGTCAGAAGGTGTTCCAGCTCTCAGGCCAGAAGCAAGCGAGAGACAAATGATTGGAAGGGTAGAAAGCCACATCAGGGGCGTGGGGTGTGAATTGAAATGGAAGGAAGTTGAGCGGCTGAACCAACGAGAGGAAATGCCACGCGAGGGGCGTGGCTGTCTGCCGAAATCACACAACATAGTCTTGTTCTTTGTTTTTGCAGGTGTGTGATTGCGTCGTCGATTCTCTCGCCGGCGTCGCGCAGGCGTTCACGTGGCTTGTCCAGCAGGTGCAACGCACTTGAGCACAGCCGGCGCTCACAGCCGGCGTGCCCTTCTGTGGACGTCATGACAGTCTTGCTGGAGCAAACATCCTGCAGCGTCTTGTGCTGTGACGGCGTTGACCACTGGACGCGGCGTCCACGCATTCAGACGTGGTGACATCGTCTTCACGGCGTTCAAAACTCACGGCGTCAGTCGCATTTGATTCAGTCACCTGTATTTCAGTCGGTCTGCTCCACAAGAGACAATGTTATCCAATCTGAGACTGTTGAGAACAGAGGGCTTCTGCAGGAAGCACGTCAGCCCTGGGACAGTTTGCCTCACGGTGCGCGAATCGAACACGTCCATTTTCCCTTTTCTGCGATAGACAATCAGGATTTCCTGCAAATAGAACTCCCACCTCGGGTCAGTTTCACCCTGCCAAGTGTGTGGGCACTACGTCAGCACTTGTAGCGGAGCGCCAAGGACGCAGCGCGTGACGCACCCAGTGTAGAACAGGCCTTGCATTTCACTTGTTTGTTGCTGTTGTTGGCGTGTGTACACCATAGGTCATTGATCAGAACATTCCATTCGAACGTCTGGTTCATGCAGCGTCGTCATCGGATTCAGTCTCGAGGGGCAAGCGACCCGGTCCTGACCGCTGCGAAAAGAACGACGCGATCATTCATTCTTCCGGGAGTCAGTCCCCTGGATCCATTGGGGCGACTTGTGATCGATGCACCAAACCGAAACGAAGCGATCTCATCCTTCGAGGGTCAAGACGCAGTACGAGTAAAACCGGAACTGCTTGTTTGCATGTTGTGAGCTCAATCGGTTTATTCTTTTGCCGAGTTTTTGTCAGATGTTTTGCACGTTTTACGTTGAATAAATTTCATTGTTTGACAGAGTCTTTCACCTCGGAGAAATCTCGGTATACAACATGCGTCGCAAGTGTCATGTCAATGAGCGTCAAGTTTCCGGACGCAACGTTTGACGCAAAAGACCTGCCTCAACACGTCAACCACACGAAACTGTTTGGATGGTAACATTTATTATGTGGTGAAAACATTGTGTGTTCCAGGTTCTTAACCGTGCAGCAAGGTTTAGAGACAACCATCAGTGGGACTGTTCGATTTGGCGCACTGGTGTACTCAGTGGAAAAGTGCGTTCTGAGCGACACCACCACGACAAAACGAACGCGCACATTCATTATTGCTTGGCGGGGAAAACAAATTTCAATGTGTTTCTTTCTGCAACAGAATTTCAACTTCAAACGTTCGCTCTCGGGTTCACTGAAACCCTGCCAAAGACCCGCGAGTGACGACGCAGCGCCATTTCCCTTGAACGCACGACGCGGTCAGTGCCCACCTTTGTCAGTTTCATGTCTTCGGATCAAAATTTCATTGACCATCAGATTCCTTCACTCTCCCCACGGTTTCTTTTTTTATTCGAACCAAACATGCGAGAATATTGTTGATCCCAATGAGCAAACAATGATCACATTTCCGAAAGGGAACGTATTTTCGAACGAACTTACGGTGGTAGCACTTCGAGGAGACTGAACGAACGTATCCACTTCCGACAAGAAACGTAATTTTCTCGCATCACGTGTAAATCTCACGCACACTGTGGATTTTGCGTCAAAAATGGTGAACAACAATAAACAGTGCAGAATTACACATCAAACTATTTGCCATCACAGAAATCTGCAAACGTTTTATTTTCTTGGCGAAAAACTTCTGGACTCTCCAACATTTTCACAAAGTGCACAGCACTTATGACACAGGCCTGTTTTGAAACAGAAAAACACATGACGCAATCAAAACAGCTTCTTTCTTTCTGTGTTCGTCTCCAAATTTCTGACGTAACTTCATTGGCTGTGCCCGGTTTGAAATAGAAACGCAGCACACGCGACCTCTGTCAAACGGAACACGGCCAGTGCACAACGATTGCTTTTCCTCTTGAGTTATCGCAGTTCGCGGTGGGAAGTATCGAATGAAGCTGGCTTTTACAACGGATAACAATACTGACGGGTTGCCGGAGCAACCCCTTTTGTTGGCATGCTCAAAATTATTCAAAAAGTCCCCAAATTTGACACACATTCAACTCACACGATTGTCAGATCGGCTGAACGGGTTTGTGTGGAAACGCAAAACTCAATGCAGAACCAAAGGCAGAGTACACATCGGATACGTCTGACGTGAAAGTCCCCGTGCAAGTCCCCGAGATGTGCAACGCCCACAGGCACCAGTCCACCCGTTGACTTGCACAGGGACGCAACTCGTGACGCACCTCGGTGTGAACCCCGCGTCTGGTCTCTGCACCCCATTGAGCAATCGAGATCAATGTGGCGAAATGTCTACAAACCTCACACCGTGTAAACCTGCTCATGGACTTCTCTCCACTGTTTACGCATTCAAATAGGCTTGGCAACATTTGAAAGCGATGCAAATCACGACAGATTCTTGTCCGATTTGATGCAACGGTGCGAGCGCAAAACCGTGGCATCTGATCGAACATGCCCAGTGTTGCCGCCTTTGATCCCGTCCAAGACGCAGAAAAGCGAGCTGTTTTCGGCCCCGATCATCTGTCCAGCCCTTGGGACCCGAGGTTGCGCAGTATTGCCATGCTTTCAGCTGAACCTATTGCCAATGAACGGTCAGAATGGCGCAACCTCAGGTGTATTGGGTTGGTCAATCGAACTGGGCCAAACACGCCTCCCTCCCTCAATCAACAAAGTGGCACGGCGGACAGCCAGAACAAGTTTCTCCGCTACTGGCATCAATTTCAACAAAACACGAGTTCCCCCTCAAACATGAGCAGCCCAGAACAACAATTCCCAACTCTGCCAGGCCAACAACAAGAACCGCACTGACGTCCAGATTCACACTGGATGCGCCAAGCGTCGAGTCGCTACCAAATCAACAAGCCCAGCGCCTTTTCATGATGACGCGGCGGTTGATCTGCTCAAGGGACGCGACGCTTGACTCATCTTGCGCGACACCCGGCCTTAGAAACTACTGTACACGTATCGTTAGTATCACAATTGTCATTTGTGCCCTTGATCATATCATACATGTGTTTGGATCAATTTGACAACAGCCAAAACCACACTTCTGCTTCAGGCGGTCCCAACGTGAACACCGTGTGGCCGCCCATTCTGTGCTGAAACATGTCGCAAAACATCGGCGGCCGCAATTCCAAAGTGTCCGCCCGTGTGAAGGAACCCAAATTGTCCTTTCAGTGAACAGGGGAGAAATGCGTACTGTGCCGTGAAATGTCGCTCAGCAGAATGAGACAAGGCGATGGCAGGACAAGCAAAGGATGGATCCGCTACGGTGAGAGTGAGTACTTCGGTAAAAGACACAGTTGAACGGAGTTGCATGATTCGGAATCGGAATCGACAGCTGAACGGAGTTGCGTGATTCGGAATAGACAAACTGGCTGGAATAACATTGAGAACAATGTGTGCAAAGGCCAACAATCTGCGATGTTCGAACACCAGCCCGAATCGGTCGTTTGGAACAAAGACGGAGTCTTAGCTTTGGGACAGCAACCATCGCTTGCTGGGGAGACACTGGTATCAGTGAGTACCCGACTTCTCTGATTTCTCTATTGCTTTTCTGATGAAATCGTTCATGTCCTCGTCGCTGGAATGCAGTTCCTTGTCACGCATGCGCAAGTCCCGCGTTTGAACTCCGGAAGTCGTCTCTGACGAGTCTGAAAAACACCGAAGAGCCCAACTGTATTGCACCATCTCTGTTGTCTCTTGTTCCACAAAACGGGGACTTAACAAGTGCGCTGTGGTGAAAACTGGCATAACGACACAAGCGTTGATCGTCTGTGAAGCCTGGAATCATTGGGGTCAAACACACAAAAGAGACACGCAACACTTTGGCAATGAACGTACCTCCATTGGAGAGTTCGGAGCCGACGGACTTATGACGCTGGATGTTGGCGTGAGCGTCAGCGGGAGGTTTAGCGGTGGACTGCGCATGCGTGGTGACCGCGCCGGCTGGAGGCACGAAGCAGAGGTCAAGGTCAGAGCGCAGCAGCGAGGGCGGAAGCTTATCCATGAAGGGCGGATCCAGAATGTGGGCCGGGCGGTCGCAACTGTTGCGTGTTGCCAACAGTTTCGGGGAGACGAACATTTTTTCACGTCTCTTGTGGGCAGATTTCCACTGTGTGGCATTGCAAGGGGGCCCTCATATCACCCCTGGATCCACCCTTGGGCATTCTTATCAAGGCAGAACAGAGAAACCTTACAACATTGCACGACCGTGACTGCGGTTCCCACTGAGCTTGACTGACCGACAGACGTGTCTTAAAATTTTACACAGATAATATGGCATGGAATTTGAGGTGACTAGAACCGCCTTACGAGCACGTAGAAAACTTTCTTGCAGTTTAGTCAACCATGTCAAAACATAAGCAGACTGGTACAGCGTTATGAACAACAGAATCATCCCCGAGCAACGAAACTTATAATCTTAAAACCTACATATCCAACTCAACATGCACCAACCAAGACACGTGCGCCTGAATCCACCCAATTCGAACTTTTTTTTTGTCAAACGCGACAATTTTGAATCGAATTGGAGGGAAATGCACCATTGAATCTTCAGTCCATTGGGTCTGTTTCAAAGCATCGGCGATTCCGGATCAGGCGAGTTCGAACTGAGCGGGTCCACGCACCGTACAAACAAAAACCCACCCAAAGCGCTCAAGTTGGAAAGCCAGGTTCACACTGCGTACGTCCTTACACACAAATCAAATTCAAGGGACGCGTCCGTAGTGAACCCGACTTCAGGCAAGCAAATCAGACGGGGGGCGATTTCCTTCTTCGGCGGGGCGGGTTCCAGTCAGGCTCAGTGTCATCCTCCTCGCCCGGCAAATCCGGAATGTTTGGGTTTTCCGGTGAGTTCGGATTGTCTTCTGGGAGACCTTCCTTGAAACGGAGTCCTCCAAAATCCCCGTTGTTGTCGTCACTGTTGTCGTTTGTGTCGTCATTCTGATAGTTTGTTTTGCTGGAATCATCACGGTTGGAAGCAGAATCCTGATTGGTCCCAACACCAGAATCACTGTGCGCATGCGTGTCGCCTTGGAAACCGCCGTTCCGGTTACCTCCGCTGCCTGCGTCGTCGTAACCACTTGTTGTGGTTGTTCCGCCCGTGGCACCCCCTGTCTGTTGTTGACCTGTAAATGATGCAAGGCAGCCATGCAAAACAACAAGCTTCTCACACGAGGACAGTACATGCTTTGGTCGTGTTGCACATCGCAACCGCGTCCGCAGCTTCCGACACAACAGCGCCGTGCGTCACGCACCAAACATCAAGACAAGTGTTGTGTGTTCTGACAACGGATGCGCCGCGCGTTACACCGCCATGCAAGTCAGTGGGTGTTGCATCGGAAGTCACGATGCAGCGGCCATTGGCTTGTGCAGGGACGCATCGCTTTCAGCGCGAAACAGGTCCGACTTGTGCAGAGCGTCACTGCTCCGGACACGCATGCGTACTGACCACGTGTCAATTTTCAGATCCTAGGTCATGCGTGCACTGGACAAGAACTCTCAAGTTTGTAATTATCTACGTGGAGGTTTCTGTTCTTCACATGAGTGCAACTGGCATGTGTGTGTGTGTGTGTGTGTGTGTGTGTGTGTGTGTGTGTGTGTGTGTTGTGTATTTGTGAGGTGGGGAGGATGTTCTACAAAGTTGACCAATTACAGGATTGGTCTGGAGGCAACCTACAGAAAACACTGTCCTGCCAATACCCAAGCTGTTCCATCCCACGCCCATGCTTGAAGACTGATAGCCCGGCTTCCACCGAACAACACAAGACAACCATGCTCCAGATAACAGAATGCAGCTGTACGCTGCTTGAGATTTCGCACTGGATACGTCATTCGGCACGTCGCTTGCCGACGCAGTACGCGTTGACCCGCATAAGAACACAACGCATGACCACTCAAGCGTACTTGTAATGGAGACGTGACATGTCAGTTGCTGCGTGCGTGCTGACGCTGTAAGCGTTGACGAATCACACACCCAGTGAGACAAAGGGGTTTGAACCCGACTCACCCTTGTTATCGCCGTCCCCCTGGGAACTGTGTGTCACCAACAGTTCCAGCCGACTCACAGTCGAGTTCAAAGCCTGCAAGACGAGAGAAGCATCGTTCGTCAAGAAAGATGCACCGCACTGCACCGGTGGTTGTGACCAGGCGAGGAATCCGAACATGACCTGGATGGTCGCGACCAAAAGATTCTGGATTCCAAATTTGAATTCGGGTCCGTCCTCAATCGTGAAGGAACCTGTGACGTTTGTGTGCTTTAGGTCCAGTGGTACAAAAGCGAGCCTTCAGTCAAAAGATGGGCGACAATGCACGTTTGTGACTCACCTTGACGGAGTCGGCGCACTGACTACAGCACTGCTCCACGTCTTCCCTCAGCACGCTCACGTCTCCCGCCAAATCCCCGCCGCCCTGTCACATGACGCGAACATTTTCCGTCACAAAGGAAAAAGTCACAATGCGCAAAATTGGCAGTCCACGTCATTATCAAATGAAGTCGTAAATGTTGCTGGCGCAAAGGCTGATTGACACTGTTCACAGCGTGCACGTGTCTGCAGCTTGAGTGGCACGTTTTTTGCCACTCCCAACAAGGAAACCTCCAGACACGGACACGTCAGACCAAGCTGTGGGCGTACACATGCACCAGGAAGACGACGACGGACGAAGATAACAAAGTCAAGGTCACCTGTTTGGAAAGTGTGTCGAGACCAGACGAGATGTTTTGCACTTGATTTTGCAGAACGATCAGCTCGTCTCGGGACGCCGTCGTCAGCTTCAACTGCGACACCTGGTGAGAGAAACAATCGACGCGTGAGCCACCTGGTGACAAAGCGGACGGGTCACGTGAAGACAAAAACCTTTCACGAGACTCAACATGGGAGACCTCTCCGTGTGGAACACTCGAGACCAACTCGTCAGGAAACCAAACATCTGACGCTGATTTGCACAGGACGGGCAGGCGTGCGGACACAGTGAAAACCAGGCAGTTTCGCATCCCCCTCTGCCCTCGCATAGCTGTGAGAAATGCAGGTTGAAAATTGGGACCAAATTTCAGGAGGTCAGAAGAGGACCGGACTTGTGCCACCACCGCTCGTTGGTCCATCAATTCCATGATTCAGAGAACGCTTGTACAGAACAACTCACAGCATCCGAGATGAGCTGGTTGACCCGATCGAGGTCAACAGACGCAACGTGGCCCGCGGCGTTCCCGACGTTCCGCAGTGACGTCACAGACGCGTTCAGCTGCGCGAGATCACGCTGCAAACACACACGTGCAAACGTTCACGCAAAGGTTCACACTGTGTGCGTCATGAGAAGGGTTCTTGCCCAACTGCAGCAACGTTGCGTCGCTGTGAAGACTGAAGAGATTCCATGACGGCCACAACACAATGCGTTGACTACCTTCCTCCCCGCGCCCGCTTCCTCTCTGGACGCGTTGCGAAATCGATGCCGCTTTCATAGTCCCACCAAACGACACGTTTTCCTATCGAGGCAGCGACCCTCACCTCGTGCTCCTCGAGATGGTGTGTGACGTCTGCGAACGCGCGCCCCGCCGTCGTGTTGAGGCTGTCCACACGCGCGCCCACCTTTTGCAACTCCTGAAACCGGAAATGCTCTGGTTGACACGCCTCTGTTTCGGTTGTCTTTTGAATGGACATGAATCACTCACGGCTCTGGTCGCCCTCACAACTGAAACTTTCGCGACAATGAGAAACCTCAAGCGAACGACCAGATGTACAGAAGAGAGGTAGCTTCTTTCTTCCACAACTGAATCACACTTACCTGGAGCACTGGTTCTGGAATGGTTTCACTGTCGGTGGCATCCTTCTGAAAGAAGCAACCATAATTCATGATTGCCATTCGACTGGGTACGTTGTTGGTCAAATTTCTCGTCACTCATCCTCGCTATTTCTCGGTCCAATTTTTCATGTGTGTGTGTGTGTGTGTGTGTGTGTGTGTGTGTGTGTGTGTGTGTGTGTCTGTGTGTGTGTGTGTGTGTGACTTGGGTACGTGTATGCTGCGACTCACCGCCGCGTCCTGCTTCAACGCGTCAACATCTTGACGCAGCGTATTCAGCCGCGAGCCGAAATTGGCCACTTGCTGAAAAACCTGGAAAGTACAAACTTGCTTCACAAATTATGCGTCTGTTGCTGCAGATCAGAAAGAGTTGAAAGTATACTGACGCGTCTCTTCCACGTGCACGTTCTAATTGGGGCTGTGTGGCGACCATCGTGAGCGCAACGCAATTTGCCACAAACTGACAGAGGCGGGACGCACGACACACTCGGCGTGAATCCGATTCAACGCGATGACAATTCACGTCCGTGGATTTGGTGAAGGAAGAAGGGATGAAGGAATGGAGACAGAGGGAGCGACCTTTCCCAGATTTGTCGAGAAATACGTTATTTCTTTTCTGGACACTCAACAGACAGCCTCACCTGCTGTAAACTGGGCGCGCTGTCGAGCCTGCTCTTGAGTTCGGGCGTGTCCTTGAAGCTCTTGAGGATGGCGTTGGTGCTGCCGTTTAATACTTTCAACTGCAACGACACGCGAAGCGGAGTTTGATTGAATCGGCCAGTTTGTATCATCTCCAACCCCACAAATACCTCTCACAAAAGATGTTGCACAAGGCGGGTGACTGCACCCATGGTGTCGTGGTGCCAGCACCCCCCTGTTGTTCCGCCAGGGACGTCCTACCTGTTGTGCTATGACGGATATGTTTTGTCGGAGCGCCTCGATACCGTTGGCGCCGGACAAGGCGGCGTCCAGGTTCTTCTGCAGGTCTTCTTGTTTCGCCTGCAGTGCTGCCACCTGGTCCGTGCTCTTCGCACTGTCCGAGTCCACTGCAACACAACCCAATTAATTTTTTTTAACAAGATGGCTTGTCTGAATTGACTCGCGCCGCCGGAGGGCGCGGCTGCTTGACACCTTGCCATATCAACTCGGCTGTGCCCAGTGCTGTCAGATTCCACCGAAGTACAAGCCCCCAATTTCATTGGAAAGAAACGAAAGAAGTTTTGCAACTTTTCATGCCGTATGTTGAAAAACAAGTTTGTCGTTGAAGTTGCACTCCTCACACGGAGAACATTTTCTGATGAGCACTGGGAGCAGAACTTGTTGTCTGCCCTCCCCCCGCACACACACAGGAGTTCGCACGTCGTGTACGAGTACGTCTACGAGTGGTGCATCATGTTTGCTGAAGACACGAAACAAAAGACGCAAATTCGGCTCATGCACCAGAAAATTACGTTCTTGAAAGTTGGCGGAGCAAATGGTCGGCCTTGAAAGCATTTCTATTCACCAACAGCTGCCAATAAACAGGCAACAAATTATCTGACATCAACGCGAATCTTCGCAACACAACGAAACAAAGAAACACAACCCAACGTTTCCATCACCATGACAACAGCTGCAAAGTAATTTGTGCCACAATCAATGTTGTAACTCTTTGTGCACAGCGACAACAAACACAATCTACCGTGCTGAACTGGCTTTCAATCAGAAAATCCTTCAACCAAACAAGGAGATTTTATCAAAATTGTTGAATCTACTCTGTGAAGTCAGCGGATTTGTCCTTGCAGAACTCCAATCAATCCAAACAATCAAAGTACAAACGACAAGAAAACAAACCATAAATTGATCCATTGTTTTAACTTCTCCGAAAACTGGTCAGATTCTCAGCCAAATTCACACCACACCAACAGAGTGAAGAACTGTTCGTCGCCCATCAACAAACTGTTCTGCGCTTCCTTTCTCGACCCCGACCAAAATGAAGTCTCTTTCACTCGGAATGTGTCGTGCGTTGCGTCGAGATGTGTAAAGCCGTTCTCACAACGGGGCTTTTGATTTTGGAACGTTTTCACATGTATTGCACCCAATTCTTTTGAACGGATGACTGGTAAGTAGCTGCAAACATGTGGTCGTCGTCCACAGCCCCAATGTGAGAACTGGTTCGAAGTGTGCAGCGAGCGACGACACACCCATATCGGAAGCAACGCAACACACGTCCTCTGCATGAAATGCTGCCGCTGTTCGTTTTACCTTTCATCAACTGTGACCTGAGATAATCCACGTCCCTCTTGAGTTCGAGGTGGACCCAGATGAGACCGACGATGGCCACGACGGAGGCGACCAGCAGGAAGAAGCTACACGCGGAGAAACACGTTGCGCAGAGACGAGACGACCGGGACGCTCTGAAGGAAGCCGGGTTCGAGTCAGAAAGTAGCAATGCTCACCAGTGACACCATCCTTGTCCATTTCACACGGACTCAGTCCAGGTACCTCGCACAAGTCAATGGTTGTCACAAACGTTTTGATTTTCTCGGATAATCGTGACGGAATCTGAGAGTTTTGAATGTCAATCTTTGTGACACCAACTGACTGTCGATGTGGCGTCGGACTCCAGATGGACTTTTGTCGCTTTGAACATTTTTCAAATCCAAAACTTTGCTTACTTTCTGATTCGAATTGGCTTATTTGGAATGGCGAACTCCTCCCCGTCGGACGATTCACTGTTTCTGAGCAATTCATGTTGGCCTTTTTTCTTCTGTTTGTTTCGACCCAATTTTCCGTTGACCAGAGCGTCCAACTCGCGACGCTTCTTCATCTTTTTGGACGGTTTAAACTCAACATTGATGCTTCCCGGTGGATCCAGCTTTTCTGTTTTACGTATAGTCCCTCAAATACATCAAATTGAGTGTCATAATTTGACACAAAATTAAGAAAAACAAAAATATTGAATATTTTGCCTTCCCTGGCCGGAAGTGGATAATTATGCCGTTTTTCGAAAACGTTGCTCGATACCCGTAGAAGCCACAAGTGGCTAGTAGACACGTCATGAGGGAGACAAGCCGCGAAAACAGCTGATCGAGATCACAGGGTCCAAGTGGCCCTGGCTATCATCAGAAAAAAAAGAGTTCAGAATACACTCGCGGACAGGCACAAACATTTTACTTCCAAGAGTCAAAATGTTCAAGATTGACTTTGCCACTCCCAGGGTCCAAGGTGGGCCTTGGGCACTTGCCTCGATTGCTAGTTTTCTTGCTATATTTTGTCTGAGATAGCTTAAAAGGTCCAACTCCACAACCGTGATGGGCTGGTTGGATGCCATGACAGAAAGAGAGGGAAAACCTCAAAGGGTCACGTGATCACCCCTGGGGGGGAGAGAATGCTAGGTAATTACCAGCAAAATAGCAGAATTTTGATATTATACATCTATTTCCTGTCCAATATATATAATTAATTGTTGTAAAAATATTCAGAATATTTAAAATTGTCTGTAGAGGCCAGTGCCCCCTGGTGGGGGAGGAGTGTGGTATTACACACCAGCTGAGAATTTATAACCACTACTCACCAGATGTCACCACTGTACACAATAAATACATAGGTTCCCGCCCTTGGGGACAGTCTCTCCTTAGATACCAACCAGTGTGTTTGTGATGTCACTAC
>JAAUXT010047995.1_pt1 | contig 17089 bp, 17 predicted proteins | sample 7278171 | NCBI WGS metagenome assembly JAAUXT01 (sample SAMN14350112, study PRJNA611818) | marine sediment metagenome | isolation source: surface marine sediment (1.8m) | place: French Polynesia: Moorea | collected 2018-08
AAATTGAGTGTGACTCAAACTTTGTTGTTTTGTTAAGTTTTGGACAGACTTTGAGTCTTTAGACATAAGTCTCTGACCATGTTGAGTGTTGGCAATAAAAACTTGGTCGACTTGTTGGTCGACTGTCGTTGAAAGCAAAAAAATTGGTCGTGAATTCAGCGCTCAGAAAACATGCGAATAACAGGCCGCCGGAGAGAGAATCGTCGTCATGCGTGAGCTACGTTCTATGAAATTGAAAGCAACTGCACACAACTAAGACAACTCATGCAACCCCCATTTTGGTACATAAAGTACATGGACACATACGTTGGTTTGTCATTTGTTTTTGAGAATATCAATCACTTTGGATCTGAAATTATCTATCACTTTCGCGGTTCCATCAAGAGACATCAGTCCGCAGGACATGATCAGAATTCGTATTCTTGCATCGAGGAACGAGTTCAATTCAAAAATCTCCACAAATCAGTCAAGTTTTGCAGAAGGCAGCAAAACAAAACCTTGTGTCAGGACAACATGGATGATCAAAGTTGTTCCAAATCAAACTCCAGGACAGATTTGTTGATCAGCCAGTCCCATGTTCAACACAGAGAAATTGATATCTTTGCCAAAGTACAAACCCCAGTGAGGTCAATTTCTTTAAGATTCAAAGTGGTTCTGCTCTTCAACACAGCAAGCTGGTTGAATGTGATTGTGGAAAGAAAACCTTCTTCTGAACAGTTTGGTTCACTCAGTGACAAGTACTCAGCTTGTAACATTTTGCTTCCAAGCATGTTTGCTCGTTCTTCCTCATATCCGTTGCCTTTGACAGGACATTCTATTGAACATGTGCTCATGCTAAGGATGAGAAAAACCAGTCTGGCTCAAAATAATTTTTTCCTTGGTGAAATTAGACTTTATACAATTACAAATGATTTTTCTGGATACACCCTTCACCTGAAGGCCTCTCTGTTTCTCAAGCAGCTGTATGAGGCCAGGTTCTTTGCTACTTCTCACAGTTTTTTGTCAGTTAACATAAGGCTGAACAATGACATCAGAAGGAAGTTGCCACGAAGTGAGGTGGACATTGTGTGGATGGATGATCAGTATCTGAGATTTTCCCAACTTTCCATGCAGCTGAATTTTTCGTGCCCAATGGAAACAAAACTGGAACACTTGACATGTGTGAAATTGATCACAACAACCACAACAAATGTAATTCTCAAGCAAACTGTTGCTGCCTCTTCAAGAAAATTGAACTTTTGGTCTTGGGAGGAGGCTTCAGATCTGTGCACTGCTGCTGGAGGATTCTTACCCTCATTCAGAAGCAAAGAGGAACTGACAGAGTTGCTGGCTGCATTCAAACTGTCACCCTTCATGCCGCGCACCAACGCCCTGTTGATTGGCTTGAAATTTCAGCAGGAGAACAAGGTAGATTTCCTTGTTGGGAACCAAGGGTAGGTCCAGGGAGATGGGGTCCAGGGTCCCACGGATAAATCTATTACCCATAATTTTGTATCATGAGTGCCAAGATGTTGTGTTTTTGTGTGTTATTTTTTCATAATTCCCCACCCTGCCGGTGGTTGGTGCTTGTTTTGGAAACGAAATCGCACAGCATTTCAATTGCAAATGTTTCTCAACAGAACGTTTTTCCTGTGTGCCTGCTTTGGATTGCCCTCTTTTTTGTAACATTCAATGTGACGTGGTACCAAAGTTGTTGCAATTTGGTGTGTCATGTTGTTCCTGAATTATTTTTCTGGGCATTTGGCACGAATTAACACAGGGTACAATACAATTGCAATATCATTTCAGGAGGTCCAGAGATGGGAGGATGGCTCTCCTCTATCCTTCACTCAGTATGAGAACACACTGTACGGAGAAAACACATATCTGATTTATGAATCAGGGTTCAGGAGCAATGTTTATTTACCTGTAGCAATTCCACTGCAACAATCAAGGTATCTCAGTGAATATCTCCCTTGGATTGTATGGAAGATGATTTACCCACAGGTCCATAATGAAACAAGATGTTCATTGCTGATGTTTTCAAACCTGGCAGAGCCAGAATGGATAAACATCCATTGCAACAAGAAAATAGTTTCAGACGTTTTCTGCTTTGTTTCCACACAAAATCACACAGGACCAAAAATAGCAGAAAACTTCCCAAACATTGGTGATGAACTGTGTTTCAATGGGGACATTAGCAAAGGTGATTTTTGCTATTTGTTTCATTGGCTCACAGATGCTGATGTGAGGGACTATTCACACAATTGTTCAGCATTGGGTTCAGTCACTGCTGATATCAAGACTTCTGAAAGCTTACAGTTCCTCAGCAAGACCATATCAACACCTTTCCCCCAAATTTTGTTTGATGATGCCTCAGGAAGTGTGGCCAAGCTAAGAGTTGAGAAACATTTGAATCTGTTCCACTTTGGAATTGAAAAGATGAACAAATCAGGGGGTCTATTTGTTTGCCAAAAATCCAAAGCAAAAGTTTCCATGCCAAGAAATACATTGCAGTGCTTGGGTGTAGGATATATTTCTCAAGTACACAGCTGCAACAATCACAGCAGCTGCTCTGTGAATAACCGTGGTATGGTGTGTCACTGTGGGGAAGTGTCAGAGCAACAGAAGATCAGTCCTGCCAACCTCAGAGGAAATAAAAAGGAACCATGTTTGACAGATTTACATTTTCTAAATATTCAAGGGGAATGTGAGAAATATGTGCTTGAGAGTAGCTCTGATGCTGCCAATTTTATGACTGTTGAAAAGGACTCATATGTTTGTAACAACACCAAGAAGATATTCTCAGCATTGGTTGATGATTTGGTGGCTGACTGCAGCCCAGAAGCAGACGATGAAATGCAGTTGCTGACATTGTTGACAGGTGGCAACTTTGATCAAGACTGCAAAACACTTGACCAAGTTCCCTGCAAAACAGGTCACTGTAAAGGCTTCAATTTCACACAGATTTGTGAATACCAACTGGACAGTCTCAATCATCTTTGTCCATGCAGGACAGGGGCTCACGTAAGTAGTTGTCATGATTTTGAATGCACTGTTAACTTCAAATGCCCAGAATCATATTGTGTTCCTTGGTGCTATGTATGTGATGGGAAGTGGGATTGTTCAACTGGGAAAGAAGAAGGACAACTCCTGTGCATCAGTGGATCAAGGTGTTTGCACATGTACAAATGCTGGAAAACTGGCAATATGTGTGTTCCCTTGAGCAATGTGTGACAAAGAGAAACATTGCCCCTTCTCAGATGATGAGCTTTTGTGCAACATCCACCATGTCAAATGTCCACTCCTGTGCACTTGCCTTGCTCTTGCAATGAAATGTGAAGAAAGACAAACATTGACTCATTTCAGTACACCTAGTCCTCATGTTTATGTATTTTTGAGGAATGTAACCTTTCCAAACATGCAAACTGTTTTCAAGTTATTTGATTCAGTTTTGTATCTGACGTTGCAAAAGGGCAACTTGCAGTCAGTGTGTTTTGTATCAAACCCCACAAGCATTGTCCTTCTGGATGCGGGTCTCAACTGTATACAATATTTGTTGCAACACTGTTTCCGACCTCTTGCAATGCTCAAGTCATTGAAACTTCATCAAAACAAAATATTTTCAGTTTCACCAAAGTCTTTCTTTGATTTGAGAGAATTGAAATTGCTCAATTTGTCAGGCAACCCCATAGTGAACTGGGGTGCAGATATTTTTGGCAGGAGTGTCAGTTACACTTTGAAAGTTTTGTCACTAAAAAGGGTTCACACCAAATATTTGATTGAAGAATCTGTGCACAAGGTTCATATTTATTTCATTGAAGGTGATGACTTTCACACCTGCTGTTTATCTCAATCATCCACTGTTTGCAGTGAATCCATACCATGGTACAGACCATGCAGCTTGCTGTTGCCAAAGCAAGTATTCAGATTGTTGTTTGGTGTAGTTGCAGTAATTATTTTCCTGTTTGATATTTTTGCACTGTTTGTGCAGGCAAAAATTCCCTCCTCAAGCAAGGCTTTTTTCACCTTTGTTGTCTTCATGATTTTCAGTGATTGTCTTCTTGTTATTTATTTGTCCATCCCTTTGGCTGCTCATTTTCTGTATCTTGATAGTTTCCAGTTCAGAGAGGATCTGTGGAGGACCAGTATAATTTGTTTCTTTGACTTTGGGGTTGTTCTCTGCTTTGTCCTTTTCAATACTTGCTCAACCAGCCTTCTCTCCTTGTCAAGACTGAGAGTTGTCATCAGCCCCATCAAAACAAGGTTCACACAAGGAAACTTTTGCACCAAACTTTTGTCCTCAGCACTTTTCTCAATATTTATTTTGTGTATTCTGGTCACTTGCAGTCTCATGCTAGCAAACCACAGTTTGCCAAGTGTTCTGTTTGCCATTTACAGACCCTACTAACCAGGTGTCACTCATCAAAATTTTGGTCTGGTTGACATTTTTTGTGCAACTGGTTTCATTTGGAGCTGTTGTCACACAGCACACACTCCTGATAAAAATTGTGAGGACACCACATGGCATCAGGAAAACCAATATATCTGACACAACCTTGAGGGTCAAGGTGCTTTGTGTGACACTGTCAGCATTTCTGTGCTGGTTCTCAAGCAACAGTGTTTTCATCACAGTACTTTTTCTTGACAGATACCCCACTGATCTCATTCTGTGGACAGTGCTGTTGGCAATGCCCATAAATTCTGTTGTGAATCCTTCACTGCTCATTGTCACTTCCATTTCAAGCCTGTGCAGAAGCAAATAGAAGTACATTGCAAATTTTGCTCTCTGCCGCACACTGTGGTGTGGCAAGTGACAGGAGTGCGGCGAAAATGTCACATGGTGCGAATTTGTTGCCCTGATGCGCTATCAACTCCTTGGAAATCCCCACCCAATAAAAACTCGGCAAAAGATACCTTGCTTCAATTCTTTTTGGGTTGGAGGGACATTGAAGGCACATTGCCTTGAGCCCTGCTTCTCTGTTTGTAGTGTCCCCAACTACCACCCACTTGAATGTGAACAACACAAGATGTATCAACACAACTCAATTTTATTGTGTGAAAACATGCTGGGATTGCTGGACAATCATCAGAGTCGAACTGAATGGAAACTCGACAAAACTAATCGGTTCGAACATTTTCTGGTGCCACGCGCAACCCTATGAACACTCGTTGGGTTTCATGGTATGTGTCACCGAAGGTGCTTCGAGTGTTGTGAAAAATACACCTTGCATCCGCATCCCATCAAACGTGTTATGAGAAGCATTTTCACTGAAAAAGTCTTCACTGCATCAAGATCTTGCAGAAAGGTCATTCTGTGAGGTTATTTACAAGGTCATTGGGTGAGTTTACAAGGTCATCGGGAGGTCAATCAGTGAGACAAGGTTATTCAGTGAGGTCATCCAAAGCTGTGCACGCAAAAGTGCTGAGGGTGGCACTGGTCCAAAGATCAGCCCAAAATGCCCGAGGCTTACTTCAGAGGTGGGTAATGTGCGTATGTGTGTGCGTGTGCTCGCGTGTGTATGCGTGCGTGTATGTGCGAGGAGCTGCGTACTCGAAGGTCAGCCCCAGGGGCTTGAAGTACTCTTCACATTGTCTGTCGACGTACTCGCTTTGTTCCTGTGAGAAATAGTTGACCCAGTCCCCGACCTCCCCCTTCCTCACAAACTGAAATGGAGCAGAAGCTTTCTTACTGCGTTCTCCTTTGCCAGAAGGGCGAGAAGATAAGGTCTTCTTCAAGAACTCATTCGTGTCTTCTCTCATTTGCTGTTTGCAGGTTTTCTGTACTATGAGGTCAATGACCTTGTCAGAAAGGTGGAACCCCATGAACTCAGCAATTTCAATCACATGACCTCTGTGGTCCTTCTTCATATCCTCATATTTGAGGACAAGGGAATTGTTCCTGTCTTTGTTGAATTTGTACCATTTTGCTGTCACATCAAAGATATCTCCCCAGGGTAGCTTTTGTTTCTTGACCAGCTCTTCAAAGAACTGATCCCAGGTGCCTGTGAACAACCCTCCAATCATGATATGCTTGAGGTGGTAGAAGTATGAAACAAGGGTATCTTTGGGATTCCTCACAGTTTGAATGACCTTCAGATTTGGGTTGCGAAGCAACAGATCTTCGTACAGCTCAAACGGCAAATGCGTCTTCATAACCCTGGGAGAATCGAGCCTCTCAAGCTTTTGTGAAGAGGTTTCACCGTCCAGATACTCTAGTTCCATGAAGGGCATGACACCCATGGTGGACACGTCGGTGGATATGAGGGTGGCTCCGGCCTCCAGCTTCTTGTGATTGAGAATGAGACCCATGATGGCGAGCGTCCACGTCTGACCTGCAAAGAGACGACCCCATGTTGAGCAGTTTATAAGGTTTGTTTTGCTCTGACGCTTGGTTTGCCTTTCTGGGCACTAATTTGAAAGCTGCAATGGAATAATTGTTTCCCTTCTGATTCTCCCCTTGTAAAATGAGGCGTATGGTTTGCACGCACCGTTTTGGAGAGAAGATGACCTGGGTGTGTTATCATGTGAAGCTCTCTTTGGTTTGACAAATTGAAATGTGGACTTGTCATTGCGCGCAGGGTGCAACTATTTGGGGTGGAGATGGTTTCCCATTTTCCTCTCCTCGATGGACTTTGTGGCATTGGCTTTCGTCGGTCTGACAGGCGCCGAACTCGCATTCCAGCTCACCTGCTTTCATGTACGTGAAGCTCAGGACGTCATCGTCTCGGATGGTGACGCGAGTTGCGGCGTCAACGGCGCGTTGGGAGAAGAAGGGCACCCCGGGGGTTCGGCTACCCGGGAGCAGCCGGCCAGGCATGAACTCGAAGAACTGCGGGTCGTTCGTGTAGAGAGAAGGGTCTGCCATCCTGACCTGCGTGAGGAAGATGTAAACGTTTTGTTCTGCGGACCATTACAATCTTTGGTGAAGAGGATTCTCGGTGGATGGAGGGGGGCGGGGGCTCTCAGCGACTGAGTTCATTTCGTGTGTGTGTGTGTGTGTGTGTGTGTGTGTGTGTGTGTGTGTGTGTGTGTGTGTCTGTGTCTGTGTGTGTGTGTGTGTGTGTGGCGTGTGTGTGTGTGTGGCATGTGTGTGTGTGTTGTGTGTCTGTGTGTGTTTGTGTGGCGTGTGTGTGTGTGGCATGTGTGTGTGTGTCTGTGTGTGTGTGGCGTGTGTGTGTATGTGTGTGTGGCGTGTGTGTGTGTGTGTCTGTGTGTGTGTGTGTGTGTGTGTGTTCCTTGGACCCGCTCAAATTTCATCCCATTGCTTGAGCCCTTTGCACACTTCCCTTCGTGTGTGAGAGATGGTTGGCTGAGCAAGAATGACACAGTCACGCATACCTGAACACATAGGCAGATACACACACACACACACATACACACACAGACGCACACGCTACACACGCGCACATCTGTGCTGCACATACACACAGAGGATGCACACACGCACACACACGTACATGTATACAGAAGATGCAGTGGTACACGGACACACACGTGCACACAAGTTGGGACACTCGACCTGTCTGCATGTTGGCAAGGGTTGTTGTGAACAAATAGCGTGCAAAACACCTGCTTCTTGAAACAAAAATTCACAATATCTGTGTGATACGAGTATTGCTTGTCAGAAGGAATGCAACACACCTCACCTCTCCGGCTGTGCTGTGAGGCTGTTGTTCTGTTGTCGCGTTCTGAACGTCGCTGTGTCACGCACAAAGGGTTCCGGTCGCGTGCCGCAGCTGCAGGTGTGGAGAACAACATATGGTGTGTTTGTGTGCAACCATTTCACGCGTTTTTACGTTTACATTTTACCTGAAGCATACTCTTGGTGTACGTGGCAAAGACAATAGATTTGAAGATCAGCAAAACTTACCTGAGATGAGGACAGGAACGTCAGTGTTGATCAGGGCGCCGCTCAACGAACCAAATCTGGTTCGCTGTGTTTGTCAGTTTTCACGCACCCGTGCACACACGTTTTGGTTACGCGACCAGGAGCGTTGCTGTTGTCATGACTGAGTGAATCCCAGTGTTGGACCCAACGCGAACAACAACGACTCGCCTGTTGTGTAACAGACAGCAGAGCGAATCGGGGGGTGGGCGGGGGGTTGGTTTCGAGTCGGGGCCCGTGATCTGTTTTGCCGCGACAATGTTTCTGCCTTCGCGGGGCCATTTTGTTTGTGTTGTCGCATTTCTCTGCATGAGACCACGCTATGAATTTGTTCAAATTTATTGATTCCACTCTTCACATCAAACATGTTAAGGAAAGGTCATGTACCCAGTGTCAGGCATGAGCCTTTGCATTGGCGTCAACAACTAACGGACAGACAGTAAAAGGTCAGGCAAAGCACTCAAAAAGAAGGTCGAGCTCTCAAGGGTCAGGTCAAGCTGAGTACTCACAGGTCAGGTTGAGTACTCACAGGTCAGCCTGAGTACTCACAGGTCAGGCTGAGTACTCAACGGTCAGGCTGAGTACTAAAAGGTCAGGCTGAGTACTCAAAGGTCAGGCCGATCCGATGCAGGTGCTCCTTGCACTTGGCATCCACAAGGTCACTCTGCTCCTGGGAGAAGTAGTTGGTCCAGTCCCCGACCGTGGCCTTCCGAACGAACTGATAGGGTGAGGAGGAGGGGGCTGAGCCCGGCTGCTCTTTACCCCTCAGATCAGCCATAACAGGCTTCATAGCTTTGGCCATGGCCTCTTTAGAACTCATCTCAACAATGGTATCAATGACAGGGTCAGAAAGGTTAAACCCCATGAATTTAGCAATTTTGATCACATGACCTCTGTGATCCTTCTTTATGTCCTCATACTTGAGGACAAGGGAGTTTTCCCTGTCTTTGTTGAAATTGTGCCAATCTGCATAGAATTTAAAGATATCCCCAAAAGGCCCTTTGCCCTCAATGACAATTTCAAAGAACTGGTCCCAGGTCCCTTTGAATGCCCCGAGTTGTGGCATGGCGCTGAAGTGGTTGAACATGGAGACGATGGTGTCCTTGGGGTTGCGGACCGTCTGGATGACCTTGAGGTCAGGGTAGCGCTGGAACTGCTCATGGAAGAACTGGAGTGGGAGGTGCGACTTCAGGATGCGAGGCGGAGTCTGCTGTAGGAAGCGGTCAGACCCCACGTTTCCGTTCGCCAGCTCCACCTGGGATGGGAGAAATGCTCGAGTGAGAATGGCACAAAATCTATTTTTTTGAAAAATTATCCGTGCGACACAATTGTGTTTGTGCGTGCGTGCTGGGGTGGACGTTGCAAGAGACTTGGTGCAATGTGGGTGTGCGTGTGGTGAAGTGTGAGTACAATGTGCGTGCGCGGTTAACAAGCGCAGTCAAGTGTGCGTGACTGTGTGTGAGAAGGTATGCGTGCTGTTTACGAAAGTTCTCTCCCTCTGGAAAACGGTAACTGCCAGTGCGACGTGTGTGTGTGTGTGTGTGTGTGTGTGTGTGTGTGTGTGTGTGCGTGATGGTGTGTGCGTGCAGTGTTTGCGGACTCCACCTCCAGGAACGGCATCTGCTGGAACAGCGAGGTTGGGTTCACGTCCTTCCCAGCAGCCAGCTCCGGCGAGTGCTTCACCAGGTTCATCATCGCCATCGCCCACGTCTGGCCTGTAGAGAGTCAATAAAGCCATCACAAACTGATTTTGTGCCTCTGTGTGTGTGTCAGTATCCGTGCAAATTTTGACGACCCCCCCCCCCCGGCGCCCCTGGCCAGCCAACGACATGACCCCATCCCCCTGACCACTGGGTTGGGATCACTGTGGACACCGCTCTGTTCCAAGAACAACCTTGATGCTTGTGGTCACGCACTCAACAGGACGCGAGAGACAATGTTGTTCTGCCTTCTTGTTGCTCTTGTTTGTTCTCATGTCTGGCCAGAGGTGATGCAAGGACAAGCCTATGACCTCACACCAAACACAACATTGTTCATGCAATATTCCAGTTCGACGCGCCCACCCTGACAAAGTTTTGGCACCAGGTTATTGCAAACGCCTGTGCTCTAAACAAGGCGCGACACAACACTGTTCAGTGTTCTGATTTGCAAGATACCCAACAAAGCACGTGACACCACTGTTCGGCGTTCTAGTTTGTCCTGACGTACCCGTCTTGACGTAGGTGGGGCACAGTATGTCGGAGTCGCGGTGCTCGATGCTCGTCCCCAAGTCGATGGCGCGTTGACTCATGGTCAGTTTCGTCCCGGGGGCACGACGGGTCGGCAGCCTCACTCCGGGGAGGTACTCTCGGTACGCGACGTCGTGCGTCAAGAGAGAGTTGAAGTCCAGCGCCGCCATCTGGGGAGATAGGTGTGTGTGTGTGCGTGTGTGTACACGTGTGTGTGTGTGTGAGGGAGAGGGGTCAGGAGCCTCACTCCGGGCAGGTACTCCCTGCTTGCCATGTCGTGCGTCAAGAGGGGAGAGAAGGTGCGTCTCAGTGTGTGTGTGTGTGTTTGCGCATCACCCGACCACCACCACGAAAGACAAAACTGAATCTCTCCTCGCAAACAGACGGAGCCAGACAGTGAGGGGTGTGGCTCACACAGGGAGGGCTCAACCGCTTGCAACAGGATCACTGGGTTCCAAACGCACAGCATTTGATTCTCATACAAACAACACACGAAAACGTCAGGTCTGTGTGAAGAAATCTGCGGGTGACTTACCCTCCTTCTGAGCTCCTCAGGTGCTTCGCTGACCTGGTGGTTGTCGACTGCGTCTGGTGATGTTTGCTCCAGGGTCCACAGATTCCTACAGCGTCAGGTCCTGACCGTATCACATTAATTGTGGGGCGAATTAGCACAGTGAATGTCGTGTGTCATTCTATTCAATTCAGCACTTGGTTTTTGGCACGATTGACGTTTTGCCAGGTCTACAATTGCCGTCTATTTCGCTGTGTATGTGCTCCGCATGTTGTGGTGAAATGTAGGACGTGTTTGCCTGTCAATGTTCGCGAACTGGAAAACCTCACCGCGGCCCGTTTCACACCGAATGCGTTCCACATTGTGCAGAAGTCAATTGGACGTTGCGCCGTTGGCGATTCATGACGCAGCCCCATCACTTGCGTAGAATGGCAACGCATGACGCATCACGTGTGCGACGGGCGTGCTCTATATTCGCTGCTGCGCATGCGTCACGAGAGCTCAAGAGATTTGTCGCATAATGCATCAATCTCACGCTGCGTCAGACCTGTCAATCATCTTCCTCTGAGCACTGTTTTTTGTCATCGGGACTGATAATGTTTTCCTCGAACGCACAATAGAATCCGCCAACCAACAGAGCCACGAGCAAAGCTAAGAATGGGTTTATTGCATAAAATTGCAGTGCTCTGTGTCAGAAACTTTGACGTCTGCGTTAATTCAGAAGGGCAGGCGCGCAGGCAGTTCTTTATGAGATCAGTTTCTCCAACGTGAGCATTCGCTCAACCCATCACGTCAACGCCAAAGGTCAACACGAATGGTGAACAAGAAATAGAACGGAAAGTCAACAGAACGAAACATAAAATTCGAACTTGTCAACGTTGCAGAAAGTTGTACGCGCTTCGCCCTTGTAAAAGATGAACACGAAACAATTCTTTTTGCGAAATGGGTCAAGGTCAGCACGGTCAAGGGAAGGGTCAACAGAACGAACGTAAAATTTCAACGAAACGGTAAAACTGAGCCCGTCAAGTCAGGACCCAACAACATTTTGGTCACGCACGGTTCGCACTGGATGAGTCTTGCGTCGCGTCCCTGCAGCGATTCGCGCGTCGTGTCTTTGCTATAGCCACGCAGCGCGACGTTTCTTCAGAAGAACGTCATAAGACGCTTCGTTTTCAGTCCGGTCTTTCGGGCGTTTGCTTGACGCAAAGCAAAATTGACCCAGTGTGAATGGAACAATGAACAATTTTCGTGCATGCAAACATTCAGCAAGACAAAAGTCAAGTACTCAAAGGTCACCTGAGAACGCACGGGTCAAACTTGAAAAGTCATCGAGTTCACGTGCGTGGAACAGTGAAAGGTCACTGGGAAGTTCGTGGCGAGACTGAAAATTCGAAAGAACATTGAAAAATTCTAAAAAGTCGCAGGAACTCTCGTGGAAATACCCAAAAGTTCGTGGAAATTTTCCAATGTCACCGCAGTACTCGAAGGCCACCGGGAATTACGAAATTGTGACCGAAACACTCAACGGCTGGGGGGCGGACTGCGGGGAGCGGTCCAGATAAACATGAGCGGGTCGGTGTCAGGCAGATTCAGAAATTTGCCCAGCTCTTGGCATCTGGTTCTGACGGTGTCGATCTGAGTCTGGGAATAGCAGTTGTCGTCTTCCCAGCCGCCGACGAGCCCCTTACGGATGAACTTGGTCGAGGGTCCCTGGTCATCATCGCGACCCTCCTCCGCAGCCATGTACGCGTCTATTTCCTTGGACATGGCGTCCGAGGACGTCTTCTGCACGATGCGATCTATTTTGTAATCCGACAGGGTGTAACCCATGAACTGCGATATCACCTTGACGGTGTCGTGGTGGCGCAACTTCAGTTGCTCGTACGACAAGATCAGAGTGTTAGGGCGTCTCATCAGGAATTGGTACCACTCCAAGATGAACACGAAGAAGTGGCCGAACGGTGGTTCGCCAGACATCATCATCTCAAAGAACTGATCCCAGGTGCCCTGGAACGCTCCCAGGGACTTTGCGTCCTGTAGCTGATGGTACAGCGAGACCAGGGTGTCATACGGGTTCCTTATAGCGTAGACGATGCGGAGCTCTGGGTGCTGCTGGAGCTTCGCTGTTAGAAACGGAAATGCGAGGTGGGACTTGATGAGACGAGGCGCCACCTGCTGCATGACCCGCTCCACCCCCAGGACGCCATTGTTGAACTCGACCTCCAGAAACGGCATCGCCTTAAAAATGGAGACTGGAGTGACGTCCTTGGAGACTGGACTGACGTCGTTGTCGTCAGCGGGGGCGGTCGTTTGTTTGATGAGGTCCATGATCGCCAGCATCCACATCTGACCTGAAAATGCGAACGCGTGCGCGTGAGATTTCCAGTGAGATGGGCCAGAACACCCTAGTTGTGCTGTTGCCCCTTGCAAATAGTGTGACACGTTTTCTGCTGGTGGAACAAGGTGTTTTGTTCCTTGCTGAGCACTGAGCACCTTTTTTGCACATCAAAACATCTCGTCCTTCCGCCTGAAAAGAATTCCCCCCTCGGTGCTTCGAAGACGACGGCAGTTGCTCTCACGCCACGCATGCGCACCTGATCTCGGGTAGCCGACGCACAAGATGTCGGTGTCGTGCAGGTCGATGTTGCGCGCGGCCCTCAGCGCGCGGTCGCTCCACGTGTACCGCTCCCCAGGCACCAGTTTCCGGGGAAGCCATACGACGGACTCGTACTCGCGGTACCCGACGTCGATCGCGAACAGCGACGAATCGAACGACATCGTCAGCGCGTGCGAGAGGTCTGGAACGAGAACGAGGTTTTGATCACGTGGTGTTGTGTCACGTGTCGGGTTGCACAGTATCAGTGTGGAGGAGGGGTCCGAAGGGTGTGACGCCCTCCAAACTTCCCAAGCATTGGGCGATGATCAGGCACGCGTGACACGTGGTGCACTATGCAACGCATGCAGCGAGAAACGGTCCTCCGGATGCGACTCACCAACCAGTGAATGCCTGCCGCAACGCGCATTGCATTGTGAAAAGAACCGAGGGCAAATTTACGTTGGACAACAAAGGGCACCTCGTTCCAACTTCACAAGCATTGACGTCGGAGGATACGTGGTCTGAAACGATGCCAGTGACGACACACACGCGACCCGATACGATTGGCCGATGCGTCGCGCGTTGCGTTGCTTGGCGTCCTGCGTTCATTGCGTCTTTTGCATCAGACTAAACACGTTTTTCCTGTTTGTGTATTTGCAGGTGAGTGACATGTTGCCGCTGGCCTCGGCCGAAGCGATCTCGGGCTGAGGCATCACGTGAAACTTCCAGCCCGTTCACACCGGACACGTCATGCTGTGCGTTCCTTTACAAGTCAACAGGTTCTGCGTTGCCATTTCCAATTTACGGGAGGGTGGGGGTGGAGGGGGCGGGGTTCAAATTCAACCTTCCGTGACTTGATAATGATACCATTGAAATTCACTGGTGTCATCATCAGGCTGCGAAATGCAGAATTGGATTCACGTTCGTATGATGTTCGACTTGTGCGTTGAAGTTGGGCCCGGTAGCCTTGCATCAGCCTTCTCCGAAATCTGGGACCTTCGAAGGTCGAACCTGAGCTAAAATCAGTGTCGATCCCACTTGCACGGACCGCGGACCTCCCTTCAGGAGCAGAGAGAGGCCATCGAAGGTTGGCTGCAAAATCTTTGAAGTTCAACTTCTGCTGACGTGGCAGCCAAAACAGGTCATTTCTGCTTTGATTCAACGTTTGGCTGAATCACCCAATCTACGAGGGTAATCCAAGTTCTGGCGGTTACGTAAAGCATGTTGTATCACCTTTAGAAATTAAGACGCCTATTGTGCGCTAATTTGTTGATGTGGATGATCAACCTGATCTGAGGGGGGGTCTAAGTTCTGGCAACTGTCTGCATGCAAATATCAGGTTGATTGTCTGCATTGACAAAAGAGTGCACAACAGGTGTCCTAATTTCTAAAGGTGATACAACATGCTTTACGTAACCGCCAGAACTTGGATTACCCTCGTATTTGCAAGTAGACGGTCGCCAGAACTCGTAGACCCCGCTCATATGCGCCCACCATGCACCTGCAGACTGATCTCGACGAGCAGATGACCGGAAACATGTCGTTTGAGATGCAGGTGTACGGAGATGGTCGTGCGGTCTCAATCGGACGAGGGGGACAAGTTCTCTGGCGGATCGCTGATGACGCAGCAGTTTTACGCGGCGATCGGCGAGGGAGCGATGAAGTGCACAACTTGTGCAAATTGACACGATCGCCCTTTGAACATGTACGGTACTCTTAACTCTTATTGTTCCGCCAGAAAAGAAATTCCTTGCAGGAAAGCAAGTGAAAAGCGGAACGTTGCGTTGTCTGAAATGACCTTGTACGCAAAGCCCGTTGACTTGCAGAGCAGAGGAAGACACTTTCGGTGGTAACCTCCCACCCCCACCCCGCCCCTGGGAGGTGACTTCTCCCTCTGTCGCCACGACGACGAATCTCACGGATTGACCGTCTCTGGTTGGCTACAGGGACATACGAGGTTCTTTCAACAATGTTTGGCCAGACATGAAGATGCCACGCGCGACTTTTTGAGTGTGTGCGGTTCACCGAGGCACTTGTCAACAAAGAAAAGGCATGCAGCAGTCACTTTATTTCCTGTTCTGTTCACAGGTGATCCCCCTCAAAATAGTTGCCATCTGCCTCCAAACAGTGCTTCCAGCGGCTCTTCAGTTCTCGGAAACAGTACTGAAAGTCTTCTGGAGTCAGGCTTGCCAGCTGCATCTCCACCTCTGTGCACAGATCCTGTAAGTTGTTGAAGCGCCTGCCATGGAGTTTGGACTTCAGTTTTGGGAATAAGAAAAAGACACAGGGGGCCAAATCTGGGCTGTAAGGGGGGTGAGGCCCTCTCACCCCCCTCACTTGGCGATGGAAGGTGAGTGTGTCGTAGGACTTGTGCGGTGAGGCATTGTCACCCAGCAGAATCCAATCATGTGTTCTCCATTTGTCCAGCCTTTTCACTCTGATTTGGTCTCTCATGTGCATCAGAGCTTCAATGTACACCTCTGATGTGACTGTCCCTTGCAAATACTCCACATGAATGATGCCCTCAATGTCAAAAAATGGGAGCACAAGGAGTTTCTTGGTCGATCTTGCATGCAGGGCCTTCTTTGGTCTGGAGTCCACATTTCGCCTGATCCACTGAGAACTTTCTTTGATTCTGGGTCAAAAAGCCACACCCATGACTTGTCCACAGTGATAATTTTGTCAATGATGCCTGGCTCCTCCTCTATTTTTTGGAGCCACTCCTGTGAAACCAGCATCCTGTGTGTCTTCTCATCATCCCTCAAGACACGAGGGATGAATTTTGCACACATCTTTAAGTCCTTCTTCAAAATTTTGTGGACAGACTCCATTGAAATTCCAGTTGCATCAGTCAGTTGAGGAATTGACATACGCCTGTCTGCCAAAACATGTTCCAAAATAATGGCACAATTCTCAGTCCTTGCAGATTTGGGCCTGCCAGTGCTCACTTTGTCAGAGATGTTGTCCTTTGTCCTTGTGCTGTCCCTGAATGATTTCCACCACCTCCGGATTGACCTTTCACTGATCCTGTCACCACCAAAGAAGCGTGTCAAATCCTGTAAACATCTGCTGTACTGTTCGCCTTTAGTGAAGGAAAACCAAATGCAAACCCTCTGCATCAATTTGGTCTTCATTTTGACAAGTGCACTCCGTTCTGTCGCTCAGGCACGACGGCACGTGCCCCAGACTACACTGACCTCGGCGACGTCCCCGTCGGCTCACCATGTCTGGCCAAACATTGTTGAAAGAACCTCGTATTCATACGAGGACACTCTTCTGGCGAGACTGCGATCAACAAGAGCAAAACAAGTCGTCGTGCTACGTACGATGTTCTATCCCAAAAAAAAACTAGATGTTGCGAGCAACTAAATATTGGCCGATGAAGCGTTCCAAGGGCAAGAATGAGTGTTCCAAGGGCATACAGGGTTCCAAGGGCACATATAATAGCAAGAAATGCAACAGCAACAAGCTACAGCCCTTCAAAGTGGCCAGAAATAGCATTTTCCAAAAAAATCCAAGATGGCTGCCAATCACATGACCTACTTCTGACAATTCAAAATGACTCAGAATGACTAGAGGAATCATCCCTGAAAATTTGGATGAAATCGAAGCATTCCCGTCTGAGTTGTAAATGTTTCCATTTTCGGCGGCCATTTTGAATATGTTAATTAGGTCGCACAGTTAAAAACTGGATATATGTCCAAGGGCTTTTCATGCCCTACAACATACTCCAAGATGGTAAACTTTTGTCAAGAAATGAGGTCATGTCACCCCAAAACATGTTTTTCTTCAAATCCAAGATTGCAGCCACACCATGTGACCAAGATACGCCATTTTTGGTGAGCGCTGAGGGGGGCCACTAGGGGTCTATGGTGCAAAGGGCATTG
>JAAUXT010081369.1_pt1 | contig 17089 bp, 17 predicted proteins | sample 7278171 | NCBI WGS metagenome assembly JAAUXT01 (sample SAMN14350112, study PRJNA611818) | marine sediment metagenome | isolation source: surface marine sediment (1.8m) | place: French Polynesia: Moorea | collected 2018-08
CCCCCCCCCCCCCCCCCCCCACCCCCCCCCAACCAAATCCTCACGGGGCAATTTTTCGGGGGGTTGGCACCCCCGGGCCCCCCCCCCCCCCCCCCCGAGTCCGCCACCATCGCCGGGTTGACCAGAGCAACCGACGTGTCTCGTTCTGAATGTTTGAGGCAGGGCGTACGCAGGCGAAAGGAGGAGTGACGTGAGCGATGATACGTGACGTGTTTCAGATGAAGTGCTGACGTGGCGCACCGCTCCAGAAGAATCCGACGCCAAACGGAGCGAGTTGGAGACTGACCCGAATGAACTACAGCATCACGTGGCATGAGCGATAATGTGTGACGTGTTTCAGATGAAGTGCTCACGTGGCGCACGGCAGCAGAGGAGTCCGACGCCAAACGGAGCGAGTTGGAGACGGACCTACAGAAGCTGCAGCGAGAGCTGGAGGAGGCGAAGTCAGCCGTGACGATCCTGGAGCTGAGTAAACAGGACGAGATGGAGAGCGTGAGCAGACAGGCGACCGAGGAGCTGGCGTCCATGCAGCAGATCATGAAGGGTGAGGCTCTAATATCGCTCAGGGACACGTGTGTGTGTGTGTGTGTGTGTGTGTGTGTGAGAGAGAGAGAGAGAGAGAGACAGAGAGAGACAGAGAGTGAGTGTAGTATGTATGTGTGTGTGTGTGTGTGTGTGAGAGAGAGAGAGAGAGAGAGAGAGAGAGAGAGAGAGAGAGAGAGAGAGAGAGAGGTGTGCGTACGTGTGTGCGTCTTCATGTGTGTATGTGTGTGTGTGTGTCACTGTGCTGACCACCTATGCGTGTGTTTGAGAGATTTTTCGTGCCCTTGTTCAAATCAGCACTGAAACTGAAATTGTATGGAAGTCTGGAAACTTGGTCCGAGTCAGAATGTGCACACTGAAACACTGCGTCTGGTGAGGGCACGCAGCCGCTCACGTCACATGCAGACGCGATTCCTATTTTCGCTCACTGTGTGCGCTTGTTCTCTCAGACGCGGTGCGGCAGGCGAGCGAACACACGGCTGGGACGTACGAGCGCGAGCGACAGAGCCTCGCCAAGAGCAACGACGAGCTGCAGGCCGAGATCGAGGAGCTGAGGAACAAGCTCAGCAGGGAGAGGTGAGGCATTATCGCTCACGCCACGTGGATGGAGAGGTGAGGAATTATCGCTCACGCCACGTGGAGGGAGAGGTGAGGAATTATCGCTCACGCCACGTGGAGGGAGAGGTGAGGCATTGTCGCCCACGTCAGCGAGGGTGACGTGCAGATGGGTGTGAAGGGGCGTGGCCTAGCTGCCGTTCAGCGGGGGGGGGGGTGGCGATGTCACAGAACTGCTTGCCAGGGCACACGCGTACCTCACAAACACACAAACACACACACGCACACCTGACACACACACACACACTGCACTGGGGCTGAACGCTGTCAGTTGGTCAGGGCGGGTCTCCATTGGATACGTCCTGCGCAGGGTCTCCACAAATCAGCGGACGCCACGCAGCTTCAGCGTCGTCTCGGTGCGGACTCCGTCGCGCGACGACGGCGACGCCTGGTGGTTCAGGTCGCACTAGAAGCCGTTCAGTTCCGGTCCAAGTGTTGCGTTCTCTTCGCGTTGCGTTCGGTCCGTTTCCGTTTCTCGTGTGACCGGGCGTTTTGATGTGTGTGTGTGTGTGTGTGTGTGTGTGTGTGTGTGTGTTCGTGCGTGTGTGTGAGGTATGCGTGCGGCCCACTTGTCCCCCACTGCTGTGTGCGCATGTGTGAGGTATGCGTGCACACATGGCGACGTGTTTGCACCTGTGTATGTGCGTTTGTGTCTGGTCATCTGTGTGGACGTGCACTTGAGCTTGTGCGCGTGTGTGGGCGTGCGCGCACGCATGTGTGCGTGAATCTGATTCTGTGAACTTCGAATTTCACAGCCATACTCTTGGCGTCACTTTGCACGTGTGTGTGTGTGTGTGTGTGTGTGTGTGTGTGTGTGTGTGTGTGAGAGCTTGTCTGAGCGCGTGTGTGTGTGTGTGCGCGCTCGCGTGTACGTTACACGTGTATCTGTCTCACTCGCTGTCTACTACGAGTATCTTCAGGGAGGGTTCCTGGCTCAGCGCGTGTGTTTGGTGTGCGTGCGTGTGTGTATGAATTTCACAGTTCCTTTCCTGTTTCAGGGAGGGCTTCGTGGCTCTGTGCGTGTGTGTGTGAGGTGTGCGTGCGTGTGTGTATGAATTTCACAGTTCCTTTCCTGTTTCAGGGAGGGCTTCCTGGCTCTGTGCGTGTGTGTGTGAGGTGTGCGTGCGTCTGTGTATGAGTTTCACAGTACCTTTCCTGTTTCAGGGAGGGCTTCCTGGCGTCGGTGGCGAAGAACATCCAGAAAAAGGTGACGGCGGCGACCAAGGAGCTGAGTGAGGCAGAAAACCTGGAGGAGGACATGAAGAAGGTGCGTGTGTGGGAGTGAGGTATGCGTGCAGTAGTGGATGTGTGTTAGAAGGAGGTGTGGGAGCGAAGTGTGTGTGTGTGTATGAGGTGTGCGTGCGGTGAGAGTTGAGTGAGGCTCAGAACCTGGAGCAAGACATGAAGGTGCGTGTGTGGGAGCGAGCTGTGCGTGGAGTGGAGTGAGAGAGAGGTGTGCGTGTGGGGGAGGGAGGTGTGTGAGGGAGGGAAGTGTGCGTGTGTGAGGGAGGGAGGTGTGCGTGTGTGGGAGGGAGGTGTGCGTGTCTGGGAGGGAGGTGTGTGAGGGGAGGGAGGGGTGTGTGTGTGGCTTCTGCATCTTTGCTTGTTAGCCACAAACTGTGCTGACATGTGGAGTTGTCTTTCCACTTCCTGACATCATGGCAGGAAAATGCCACAATTCAGATGATCACACGAATCACGTGGTCATAATTGGGATGCCGTGCTCCAGAAACACGTGCCTCACGCGTCCTAGAAAACGGAGCCCAGCTGCTGCTCTAGTTTCTCTGGTGCTGTGTGAGTGAATCAATATTGTATGGAACACTGTGCTGACAGTGATGGTGGCAGTGTGACAGGGTGGGTCCCCTCCACCTGATGAGAGTGGGAGTTGTGGGGTGATCGGGTTGTGAGGAACAGGTGTGTGAGGAGAGAACAGGGTCTGTCTTCTGTACCTTGTGGGGTGGGGGTGGGTTCGCAGTGGGGTGGGGTTCAGAAGATACCTGTGTGTGTGCGTCTGTGGTGTATACGAGTACGTACGTGCGCATGAGTGTGTGTACTTGTTTGTGTGTGTGTGTGTGTGTGTGTGTGTGTGTGTGAGAGAGAGAGCGTATGCAGCTGTGTGTGAGAGTGTGGGCTTGGATGTTTCAGTGAGTGGTGTGCGTGCGTGGGTGCGTGCAGAGTGGGTACGTGCGTGTCTTGTGTGTGCGTTCGTGTGCGCGCTTGTCGCATGTGCTTGTGAAGTGCAGCCTGCAGAATCATCATACTCCCACCTATCTCAGTCCCTGTAACCGGGTCATCCGGAGCACCCCTGTAGCTCGGCCTCGATGGCACCTCTCCGACACGCCTCTCACTTTCTCTGTCACACCGAGAAGGCGCCGGGAGACGCACACTGTGGAATGTGTCTGTGAGAGAGAAAAAAGTCGCTGATCTGACACAGAAACTGCGTAGTATGGTGAGACCCAGTGTGAGCCACCTGCATGAAGACGGTGTGCGTGTGTGTGAAGGTGTGCGTGCAGTGAGCCACCTCACAAAAATACTCAAACTGAAGATTCTCACAGTGAAAAAGAGAAATTACGAGACAAAAGGAGATTTTGCGAGTTTTGGAACAAATTGTAGAGGAGAGAGGAAGGAGAAGAGATGGATGAAAAAGAGACAACAGGGGAAGAAGTAAGTCACGAATAGTGAGGAGGAGAGTAAGACAGGGTGAGGACCCAAAGATCTGCACTCCTTGATCTGCACGGGGATCAAGAGGGGGGGGGGTCCACACATCGCAGAGCCCAAGGAAATCTCACAAGAAGTTGAGACACAGGAAGCGTTCAAGCCACCAAAAGCAAAACATTTGTGCATTCACGCATCAAACTCAGCTTTCCCCCAGGGGAATCTCACCATTTGATAAGTCTCACACAAGCACAAAGAAACACTTGGTGTTCAAGTCGCTGAAGTAAAACTGGTGCACACACATTCACACCTTTTGGGCTGGGGGTGGGGTTGGGAGGGGTGGCGGTCCCCTGCCCCAGGTGGAGTGAGATTTTACAACAGAAGAGAAAGCGAAGCACGCAGCTTGATGATTCACACCAAGGAGCAAACACAGCGTGCACGTCTCCCACCTGTTTCTTCCTCTCCCCCCTTCTCTCCTTCTCCCCCCCCCCCCACACACAGAAACAGAGCTTGATGATTGAAGCAGGAAATTGTTGTGCACCTCTCCCCTCCTTTTCACCCCTTCTCCCAACACTGTTCAACAAAACGCACCGTCCAGATGTGTGGATGAAAGAACAAGCCGGACGCCAAACATTTACACAAAATTCCACGTTGCTTTCTGCAGACGTAGAAAATCTGTGTCAAGTGCAGTGTTCCCACCTCTCTCCGTGTCTGTGACTGCCAAAGGTCACTTTTGGCAAGTTGTGGTCGTCAAACGTGACGTTTGCGTTTTGAGATTGCGGACTTGCAAAAACTCGCCAGTGACGTTTCCAGCGCATGACGTGCGTTGCTTTGACGAGGGGCGCAGAGCTAGACGCGGATATGCCTCTGAAACGTGCTCTCTATTATCGCCCACTCCACGTGTCTCCCAGCTAACACGTGTTACCCTCTGGTTTCCAGGCTCAGCTGGACGCGGACATGCTCCGCTCGGTGGTGGTTCCCCTGGAGGAGGAGATCCGAACCCTCCAGACCAAGCTCAGGGACTCCAAGGACTACGCCGACAACCTCAGGATCAAGGTCAGAAACACGTGCGCTCAATTATCGCTCAGCAAGACGTGCTCTCAATTATCGCTCAGCAACACGTGCTCTCAGTTGTCGCTCAAACCATGTTCTCTCAATTATCGCTCAGCAACACGGGCACTCCATTGTCGCTCAAACCACGTACTCTCAATTATCGCTGAGACAACGCTCTGCACACAGTGTAAAGAGTCGCACGACGGACACCACCAGCTGCCATTGGTGTCAAAATAGTGCTGGACAAAACACCACCAGGTGGTGTGACAAACATCTGACATACCAGCTGGTGTGACGAACTTTGTGTGTGTGTGTGTGTGCGTGCATGTGGTGTGTGTGTGTGTGCATGTGGTGTGTGTGTGTGTTTGTGTGTGTGACAGCGCAGACTTGTGCCGTCATGCCGTCAGCTCATTCTTTTTAAGCGTGTGGTCCCGAAGGATCTTGACCACACGCTTAGTGTAATCACCATCAGTCTGTATGTGTGTGTGTGCTTGTGTGCACAAAAGTGGTCCCAAGGGGGGGGGGGGGTTGGGACCACTTTTGTTCAAAGTGGTCATGGATGGTCAGTGATCATTCCTGACCATTTTTGCAAAAGTGGTCCCAAAACCCCCCTCCTAGGGGTTGGGACCACTTTTCGGAAAAGTTGCCAAATTGCCATATCTTGCTTCTCACCAAAATTTGGACCATTTCGCACAGTATTAAGCATGCTGTGGCCACCAGAAAATGTCATTTGCCTATCGATTCAATAGAAAAGATGTTCGTTTTTGGCCCATATCTTGGAAACCGAGCACTTTGCCAGAATGTGGGAAGTTGAAGGCATTTATGAACTGCAAACATTTTTATGGGACCACACGCTTTTTATGCGTAGCATTCTTGTTCATAGAGCGAGGTGCTCGTGTTGGTGATCCTGTATTCATGCACACAGATTCGCATTTATTTCTCCTTCACCTTCATTTCTGGCATTTCATGAAACCTTCCATGCAAACTTGGAAACACAGCACGAAACTTTCAGAGACACCCATCCGGACCAACACAAGAACATAGTAAAACCTCTCCACATGTTTTGAACAAAACTCTGGTGATTTTTCATGTTGTGTGCAGTACCCTGATGCGTGTATATGTTTAACCCAGACAGTTTGCAGGGTTCCCACCAATCAGGGAAAATAGTTGGTTGGTTTTTGTCTTCGATTCGGACAGGAACACACACACACTGATCCATGGATCGGTGTGCGTGAGTGGAAGCACACTATTTTTAGTGGGCCCCAGTGGAATTTTGTCTGCAATTTAAGCGTGTGTGTGTGTGTGTGTGTGTGTGTGTGTGTGTGTGTGTATGTGTGTGCTTCTTTCATGCTACCATTTTGGCTTTTGAGCATTGCAGATATTCGTGTTATTCTTCTTTCGTTGGATTGCTTTCATTCCTAACGAGCAACAAAAGAAGTTCATTTCCTGCAAAAAAAGTTGAGTTTGCCCTATTTGCCCAAAATCAAACTGCAAGAGAAGCAAGTGGGGTCACGAACACGAAGCACTTCACTGGGACCATCATGCCTTGTGGTTTGTGTGTCTCCTGGATTCTGTGTTCAAAGTTAGAGCGGCTTCTTTGAATGCACAATGCACAGGTTATTCCTCTGAGAAACTGCTCAATTGTGAGTCCGGTTTGGAACACGACCCTTGTGGACGGGACACTGTTTCTTCACGTTGGACTCGTCAACAATCTCAGGAAACCAGCTCCTGAGCACGTATGACTTGTTTGGCGACAGGCATTGGTTAAACTTGTAAGCTGCGTGGCTTTATCCGAATCATATTGGCATGTAATCCTCGCTGGAGGAATCCCGCTCGCGAGGAATGAAATTAAACGCGCTTACCAAGCGAGGGAACAGCGAGTCATCTCATCACTTCGTGCATTCACCCAGGTCTTGTGAAAGTGGGGGAAGCCCTGGGGAAAATAAGCCATATTTCTGAATTTAAGGTGATTACCACCAATAAATATTTTGTATGTAGACATCATTCAGTCAATTAGGTCTGCGAAGGGGATTGCAAGCTCTCCCTGCTGCACCAGCTGTGTGTGTGTGTGTGTGTGTGTGTGTGTGTGTGTGTGTGTGTGTTACTTTTACGTAAACTTCGAAGTCACCTTGTTTGACTTTCCACAACCCGAGGCGGGGAGAGTTTTGTGATATTCATATCAAAGTCGCTTCCTTTGTCCTCCGAGAGGGGATTGCAAGATGGCGGTGGAAGCAGTAGCCCCGCGGGGAGGGCGCTCTCCTCAGTCTTTGTGTTGCACGACTTCGAGGAAAATCAGCTCAAGTCCCAGAGTAGGGAAGGGGAGAGAAGTTGATAGAATTCCTAAGCACTGGTGTATTAACGCCTGGCTCAGCCTGTAAAAAGCTTGTCAATCGAGTCAGTTCGTCATTAATTTGGCTTTTTTATTCAATTTACCCTCTCACAATGTGCAATCGGAGTAGCTTTGTGAAAACTGGCAAGTTGGCGTAATTGGCCCAGAATGTAAGCAGATTGGGGGCATGTTAACGCGGCACATTGTGTCGTGATGCCTTAGTAAGGGGACGTCAGTGAAAGTAAAGACCTTCTTTCATGTGGACTTTGGAAGCTTGACAAATGACTTTGTGCGCCGACACGACTCAGTTAAGCATCTTATTGACGGGATAACTACGAGTCCCTCCCTCTCTGTCTTAATGAAGCGCAGTGCAGAAACTTCTCCGGTGCACCTTTCGGTTCTCTTCTGGAAAACACGCATTTTCTTTTTGCGAGAAGCAGTCGACACTTTTGTACTTGGTTTCGTTTTGTTTTTCTTGTTCAAAGTGAAAATCCAGAACCAGTGATTTTTGCATCTTCTTGAATCTGTACCTTTGTGTCTTCGACGAGTTTTCTTGTTTCATCGCTGCGCAAGTATCGTCCTGGGAAGCAGTGTTGCCAGGTCGGAGAGAAATTTGTAGGCCAAATTTTGATCAAAAGTAGCCCAAAGTAGCCCAAACTTTTCTCAACTGAAAAAAGGAGCCTAAAAAAGTAGCCCAAGGCATTTTGACTGCTAAAAATAGGAGAGAGGACTAAGAATTACAGAAGAAAAGGGTAAAAAGAGCACAGAAGAATAAATTGGTTGTCTTATTCAGAAACCATTGCCTGATATTGTAAAGCTTAAAACTGTTAGTTCAGCACTTCAAATAGCTGGGGTGTCTCAATATACCACCAAAAAGTAATCTGTGAAGCTGTTACTGACCAAAATTGTGAATCAAACATAGTAACAATCAATCACTGAAAGCCACAATTTATTTTTGTATTTAATTTATATTTTTAATATTTAATTTACATCAAAAACTAGACAAAATAAAACTAGGACAAAACCTACAAAATTGATATCTATTCAAGGTACACAAAAGTCAAGAAATTTTAATCAGGCATTTTGGTCACTTTTCAAGAGACAATTGGGGCTTATCAGTAATATTTCTTGAAAATAACCCCCTTGATAATTGACCAAAACACAAAAAAAATGTCATTTTTGTGAAAAGTAGCCCAAAAGTAGCCTAAAAATTCCCAGACTGAAAAGTAGCCCAATTTTGTGGGAAGTAGCAACTCCCAAAAAAAAGTAGCAACTTGAGGCCAAAAGTAGCCTAATTTGCGATAAGCCCAATCTGGCAACACTGCTGGGAAGAAGTCTCCCCTGTGCTGTAAAACGTGCGGATCAAGAACTTTCCAGCTTGTGCGAAATTTATTTTATATTTTGTCATTATTAAGTTTGCGCCGTCTCCGGGGAATCTTAATGCACTCACACTATGGCTGTTTTTCCACCTATTCTTCAGGATATTTTCATGTTAGTACCCCAGAAAATGTGCTTAACAAATTCCCTTATCACAAAAGCAAATTGATGAAACGCCAATTAAGTGGCAGAAAATAAAATTTGAGGTGCTAAAGCTTTTGACCGGGATCACTTACCAAATGACTCAAATGGAACTACATGAAGTGCGCAGATGACTAGCAGTGAACATAAACAGATTAATTTTCAATCACTTAACAGAAAGTCCCGCTTGAAATATGGCAAAGCTTTTAGTCAGCTCAGGTGGAGATGTTGTATGATTACGTCCTGTATTTCCCATTACGAGAATCCGATGCCGACGCTCAGAATTCCGACTAACTGGGGCAGCCCCGATTAATTTTTGGGATCAATTTTGTCTTTTCAGCCTGCGGTGGATTTCTTTGGAAGAGTGATCACCAAGAAACCAGAAAAGACCATCAATAGCAAAGGTGAGTATATTTTCTTCAAATTCACACCTCATGTACACTGCTTCATGTTTGCGAAAGTGTTTGTCTCGCAGAAGATGGACTTGTGATTTGAAGCACAAAGGAAACTTGTGCCCCTTGTTTCCTGCACCCTTTCGTTTGAGTGAAAGACAATGCGACCCAAGGGACTTGAAGTTCCTTTCTGGATTGGCTGAAGGATCCTTGTGTTGCCCATTCCTGTTGTGGACAGTTTTGTGTTTTTCCCGTGCGTTGTTCGGTGAGGCAGTCCTCAGTGACATTCCTGTGGTGAAGCCATGTTGGGGCGTGATCTGACCCGTGTCCAAGAAAAATGATGAGCAAACGATTGAGGCGTTGATTGCATGTTCACCCAGCTCTGCTGCAGGCGTAGGGGGCGTCAACTTTTGTTGCGTGCTTTCTTCAAGCCCGCGGTCGCCGAAGGCATCCGTAACCGCGGGCTTCGTGCAATCGGTCTCTGTATGTCTGTGCAAAATCAGGCAGAGTTACCAGGGGGCGGGGGTGTTGTGTTCCTGCTCACTGTGCTGAGCTTGCAGAGTGAAACCCCCCTGACTCGCCAACTCTGCTGAGCCTGCACAGTTAGAGCCACCAAGCTGCCAACCCACTAGAAGATTCCTTGGCTCCCGCACACACTTATTTGCCATTTGGCATCAGAGGGTCATTTCACATGTTGAACACTTCCCCAAGATCTCAAATGGGCATCCAAAACCATGCACAATTTTTTGAAAATATAAAAATAAATGACACCAGTCCAACACCCAACCAATGTTTTTTTCCCATCGAAACATCCTTCATGAAATACTTCCAGAGATATTCGCCAATTTGTACAACAAAGTCTGAAAATCCTTCTCCAAAACTTTGAACCTTTTGCCCTTATAGACCTGAAAATTAAACTTGACAAATTCCTTCCTTGTTTATTATCCTCAAACCAAAATACGAGGTCCTGTCATTTAATTGGTGGAATCTTCATGTTTTGCGGCCGTGATGATTGTTGTGATTGTTGCGTAAGAAAAAAGTTAAATAGCTGTACAGATCATGGTCAAATCGGTGATCGCAGAACATGAAGATTCCACGAATTAAATGATAGGACCTCGTATATCCAAAAGACCCAAAAGATTCAAATTTGAAAGTCATATTGACAAAGAAAGTGCTGTCCACATATTTCTCATCCTCGGTGCTTGCACGTGATTTGTTCCAGTCAGTCATTTTTCTGGTCGCTCAATTTAGCGAACAATTGACCAACCTCCTCAAATCACCTGAAAACAAAACTACCTGTTCCCCCAAATGGATTTCTCGCCACTGCAAATGAATTTTGGAACAAAAACCGTGACCGTAATTTGCCCTTGAATGTATTTTTTGGGGGTACAGCATTTTTCAAAATTAACTGACTGGTAAACTCAACTCTTCAAATCAAAATGTGAACACACTTCGAAAATGAAGGAAAAGAGAAAACTAGATCAGATTGACTGCTGACAAGCAGTGAGTGAACCTTGTCGTAACGGTCGAAATTGAACAGCAACACTCGTTGGTTCTTGCATCGTGGGGCAAGTCAAACAAATCCAGGGAAGGTCAGATAGAGAAATTGGGAGGTGGATTTGAGCTCAAGCCCTGCCAATCAACTCAGATTTGCTTACAATTCTTTTTCAGTCGTGTAATTAGCAATTATGACATTTTGGCACAAGGATTAAACCTCAGACACGCCCCAAGTCATCTTGGAGAGTTAAAGACGTCATACTCGGCCTAGAAAGGAATTACCTTGACAAGTGATGTCAAGATTTAGGCGGCGGACTTATTGCTCGTATTAACAACCGATTTAATGTTAATTTCCTGTGTCTATCAAATTTTTTATCCAGGATTCCTGTTGTCTGTAACACAAAGGCAACCTGGATGCCGAATGGCACGTCATCAGGATCGAATTAACAATGCAGGCGCGATCTGCTTTGCCCGACGTCAGATTGCTTTGATAGGTCTCCATTCACATTTCGATGCCCAGCAGATCAGCTGAGAGTGACACAAGTGAGTATCTTACCAGTCGGGCTTCAGGGCCGGATTCAGCTGTTTCGAGTTCAACTGAAAAATTTGCCTGGCAGATTGTGGTTTCTTTGTGTAGAAGCTTGTCCAAGTACTTGCCAAAGCTGCCAAAGAGGACGGCCACATCGCCCCCCCCCCCCTTAATTGCCAATAAAATGGCTCTTTGCTGATCCATTAAATTCTCCGCAAAAAGGGGGTTCATAGGTTTTGGATTTGGTGTCTGAAATCAACTGTGCATGAGACCACCTGCCAACGCTGAACTTCTCAGAGGCTGCCCAGTTGTGCTCTGAACGCATGTGGAGGTGGAGCAACAACACTCACACCCGAGCTGGCCATTCGAGGACAGGCCCGTTTTCTTCCAAGGAGTCGAATCTCCTGAAAACTAGCAAAGCTTCGTGTCTGCAAACCAGTTCACGGAGGTGAAAAGACCGAGCCTGAATTTGCCGAGCAGGGGTGTGGTTTTTGTGTCCAGTAACACAGAATGTGAATTTTATTGTGCGTGCGGAGGTCGAGCCAGGCACTCACAGATGGATTGATCTCAAGTGGGACTGTCACAGTGGGCAGCCGCTACTGTGTTTTGGAGCGTTTTTGCACACCAGACACACACACTCTGTGAGGGTGTCCGGCATCCTACTTTTTTGGAGTTTATCTCACTTTTTTCTACTTGTCACCAAAGTGTCTGCTTTGTCCTGCATGCTTCTGAAAATTGCTAGGAAAACAGAAGATCTGGTCAAACATTGAGGAAGTGCACACAAAATAAAAGAAAAGTTCAACTCAAAATAGGTAACAAAAAGGACAATACAGAAGAAAAGAAGGAAGGGAGAAAAACCTTTTCCCAAATTCACAAGACTTCGTCAGGAAAACTGTCAACTTCGCGTCTTGAACTGTGTTTGTGAGGCCATCCTGATGTGCAAATTTTGTTGTCGGTTCGGTTCGGCGTAATTCGCCCGTTCGGGCGATTCGGCGTGTTCCTTCACTGCTTGTTGTTCAAGTTCTTTGTGCACAACCCCTTTGGAGAAGAAACTGGACACCTCACTTGGGGTGAGTGGACGCTGGACGCACGCAGACAGTCCGCCAGCAGAAAGTGTGGCAACTTTACCTTGTGTTGATCGCAAAGGAATTTTAGGTGTACGAGTACCGCATTGTTGTTCTGGTTTCGTTTTCTTCAAGACGCTCTTTTCCAGACCGTCATTCCCGTGCAGACACCGGTAAATGCTGCTGCTGCTTGTGTTCGATGGGCATTCCGTCCGAGGCGATCGAAAACAGTTTTGAGGCAGTCAACCTTGCATCCTTAGCGCATGAAAGTCGCAGAAAAACACGCGAGAAGTGTTCAGTGAAAGGGATGATGAAGCTGAGGGTGAGGGACTCATTTAAGGCACTGCTTGTTCCAAGCACGAAAATCTGCTCGACAGCGTTCAATGTTCAAATCACAGGAAAGAGTGTCACAAAAAGAAGAGTTTACCTTTCCTTGTATCACGCTTTGCCGCTTCTTGGTGTGGCAGGCGAGTTCTCGGCGCAGCTTCAATGAATAGAGCTCGAGCTGAACAACAACCCGACCATTGCAAGAATTATGCATAACCTGCTCCGTTTTGTCCTGTTTTAAATGACAAAACGAGCTCACGACAATGACAAGGACAATAAATTATTGATGAACCAGAGGAAATGCAGTAATTCAATTTTCGCTTGACTTCTTTTCCCAGGGTCTCCTCGTTGCAATCGTCAGCAGCGAGCTTGGGAGTAGTGAGATAATAATAGCAGCTGATAAGAAAGAGCGCGTCACAAGAGGGACCTTCCTGATTCAATTGTTCTCAAACAGCCATTCGCTTGTTCGAAACAATCGTGGGTATTGGCCTTGCAATGGCTAATTGCATTTACTGCAGGAAATACAATTAAAACAATTAGTCTGGAGCTCGGGTAGTCGGGCAGCGCAGAGACAACGATGGTTGGCTGTGACAGCCCTGCTCTCCAAGGATATGTTGCGAAGCTAAGTGGCTGGGACCAGCCGAGACACAGAGAAAGATCTAATTTATCGTTTTGCAATGCTTGATGACATTTAATAGAGGCCCTCGCAACCCCACAGGTAGTGCACCTGGTCATGAAAGATTCACTCGGGTCATGATCCGATTAGCGCAGGTCTCCATTTGCTAATTGTGCAGCTGATAAATCATTCATCGCAGCCCTCGCTGGTCAATTCAGACTCTGTACTCATTTTTATCACATTTCACTGGGGCCTGGTCTTTGCTATTCTATCCCAAGGCTGTCCGGGATTTCAGCAAGTTACTTTAAGTGGATTTGCATTCAATTTTGAGCCACTTAAATTACCCAGTGTTTCTTTAAGAAGAAGCGGTGGCCTCGAAACGAAGAGGGATGATGCACCGCAGGGAACCCAAACTTGGTCCTGTGGCGCAGCGAACAGAACCGAGAACAAGAGGCGGAGAGGAATCCAGTGAGGGAAAGTGAAAGGCTAACGTAACGTTCAGCCAAAGAAGACAAAAAACTTAGAATTTTCGGGGAAAAGGCAACAGGGTTTAAAAGATGCGAAAACTTGTCAAAATCAATTGAATACAAAACAAAGATATCGCAAAATTTCAAATGAATATCGAGGCCAACAGTTCAAGTGAAAGGTTTGAAAAGCCTGTCATTTGCAGCACTTATTCTTTTGTGCTTGACACAGTTGAAAAACATCACACGCTTAGTATGGAAAAAGCGTTCAAAGGGTCTTGGCATTTTGTGCAAATTCTGTGGTACCTGTGTTCGATGATAATGACAAACCTTAGCTCACAAAAATTTGCGTTTGGGTACAGAAACAAGTCTGTTGTGCTGAAACGCTTGACAGTCACTGCCGGGAGCCTCGACGTTGGATCGTCCAAACGAACGGTTTTGTCTTCCTTCTTCAGGGATTCATACCACATACTGGACAAGCAACGTGTGGAGAACTTAATTTGAACATATTTCTCTTTTCAGAAGAGAATGCGGAGATCATTGGCGGAGACATTTGGTTTCGTTTCAAAGAAGGATACACGAACGCTGTGCGCAAGTCTGTGAGGATCAGCGACTTGCTGTAGATGCTGTATGTACCGTGCTCACTGTTCCAAGGGAGGCGACGCGGCACAAAGGACGTCGTGTGCGTGTGCTCTTCGTGCGAAAAGAGGAACGATTGGCCTTGCAGCCGCACATACGTGCCCCGCGCCTCAATTGCGACGAAGACCTGTATTTTTGTTGGACGCTGACCGTGGTGTTTTGCGTCGCGGATGAGAAGCTCAGCTTTGCAGTTTCAAACTTCTGGGAAAAGCTGCTGCAGACAAGGGTGTGGAAATTTTGTTCAACTTTGTTTCAAAACAAGAACAAGTTCGCCAAAGTGGAAATGAGATTGCCCAAGCATGGTCATTGATTTTCATTGCAGTTTCTCTCAGACTCTCACAGTGCTGAATTCACTTGACGCAAAACTTTACTCGTGTTTTGAGTTTTCACAGGATACAAATACAAAGCTGCAGTGTAATTTTCAGAACTTCTATGCGCATAAACCTCTATGCGCAAAAACCCCCCAAAAATTCAAGATTAAGGAATTGAAAATAAACACAGAATTGACAAAAGTTATCTTTCATACTTGTGTGTGTCTGTGCGTGCAATTATTTAATGTCTGAATGTGTGTAATTGCACGAAGGGATGAATCGAGGCAAATTTCGCTTCTCAATAGGAGAGCGAATAATAGTTGATTACAGCTTCATTGGAATATTATCTCCATTCAGAATGCCCACCAAAGCGTGATGCGAACTTTTGATCCTGAAAAGCACTTGAGGCCTTGATTTTTTTGTTGCTGTTATGAATGCAAAATTACATTTTGTCTCTTGTATTGGAGAAAATAACACATTTCACGCCAGGACGCCTCCCGGCCAGCCCCTTTTGTCAACATGAAATGAACTTTCCATATTGCTCCAGCAAATTGAGAATATTACAAGTGTACTCTTTCTCCGCGAAATCATATTTAGAGCTGGCTAGAAATCGCATCAGCCAGTCTCCGCGATGCTTACTGGTAAATGTATTTGCAAATGACAAAATTTCATAACCCTGAAGCAAGCTGTCTAAATTGGATGTGTATGGGCTCTATTGGAAAATAATGAGCAGTCGTTTCCTTGCTAATGTGCACTATTGAATACTGGGGTTTCGCCCCCAGGATGCCTCGCTCTGTACTTTGATTTTTATTCCTGACGCTCCACCGCTGCAATTGCTTCGGAAATTTAATTTCTTAACCACTCCTCGGACAAATTGTCTTATTTAGTTTGCTGCATGTTTGTGTTGTCTTGGAGACAAAGGGAAATTATTTTGTTGGCACATTGACTGAAGCAAACGCCTTTTAAGTGTTGAATGAGGGTTGTGTGTCAGTGTTGCTTGTGTTCACTTGGAATTTGCTGGCTGCGTTTCCGTCCTGTGGTCTCAGGTGACAAGGACAAGTGAAAGCCATCATGGGTGGGATTCTGTGTGAAATTTATCCGAATGTTGTGTTGAGTCAGTCGTGGGAAACACCAAATGTTTTGCACAAGGGTGCAAGTCGCGCCCAGGTATCTGCAGATGTGAATCGCTGACGGAAGCTTTGCTAAGTGCAGCTTTGGATGTGACTGGCATGGTTGACATTGGAGCAATCTGAAGAAAGTCGTACTTTACGAGGGAATCCAAAGCCTGTGACATAATGTTCTCTGGAGCCCCAGCACTCAACTTTTCCAATTTGCAAGTAAAAGCAGCTCTGTAATGAAAATATTATTTTGCAATTTCCATCCCTGGCTTTTTTCTAATTCAATATGGTTGGAGTAACGGTGTTAGGAGTTTTCCTAATAGAATCATACTGAAGGGGGCTTTAGATTACGGAGCATTGAGGCAGATAATGGGGAAAAGATATTCCCTTTATGTGCAGGTTTGCTGCATGGGGGAGCCTCCATGGGCTTCACATAACCCTCACTTACATGCCTCGTTAACTTTCCTTGCCGATCAGGCGCTGATAAATCATAATATTTTCACGCATTGTCAACGCGTTGTATGGATGCAGCAGAAGCTCAGCATTTATCGGGCTAATTTGAGGGCTGAGTGAATGGGAAGAGATTCTCCGATCGCTCCTAATGTAGGCTAATTCAAACACCAGGGCGCTGATTTCTCGCGACAATCCCAGTGTTCATTACATTGACTTACGCCTCAGTAAATTGGGGACAAAACTCAGAAATGAAATAATTTGGTGCGGTAAATATGGTGTGTACAAAATGTGGAGCCTCCTGAGTATCTGCAATTCAATCAAGACGGATGCGCCGAGGTTCCCGGGAACTCAGTCAGGGGGCGGAAACTGTCGTCCGTGGTGCCAGACACCGCGGTGCATCGTGACTTCGGTGCACTGTGGATCATGACTTCTGTCTCGAGTGTTCATACTGTTTCATCCAGAGATCGTCCTGTCCGTGTCCAGTTCTAACAAACGTCCTTCTCACTGGCACAATGCGTTCACCCTGCCGATCTTATCACGGCTTTTTTACGCGCCGTCGAGTTGCAGCGAAGCTCGTTGCGGACTTGTACGAGTCTGGGATTGATTGTGAATAAAAAGGAAAACAACTTATTTTTTCGTGCCACAATATATTCTAGCTCCGTTCATTGAGATACACATAGTCGCAAAGACGGCACAAACTCGTACCTTCGACAAACAGCCATTTCATATTCATTCATTATCATTTCATTGAAACAAACACGTTCATTTTGGTGCAGAGTGGACATTGTTCATTTCAGTTTTCTATGTGTAACTTGACGGTATTCACAAAGAGAACAAAGAGGGACACAGAGAGTATACGAGGCATGCAATCTAAGCAACCGATTCAGCAACATTTCGTGTGGATCAGGTACAAACTTTGACCAATCCTTGGGGAATAACCAAGAGGCAACCTTTATCTTCCATGTA
>JAAUXT010035644.1_pt1 | contig 17087 bp, 16 predicted proteins | sample 7278171 | NCBI WGS metagenome assembly JAAUXT01 (sample SAMN14350112, study PRJNA611818) | marine sediment metagenome | isolation source: surface marine sediment (1.8m) | place: French Polynesia: Moorea | collected 2018-08
CAGTCTATTGTATGGGGGTTTGAGTGGTAACATTTGATTTTTGATTTTTGAAAATTTTTATATGGTTTTTAGGTGGGCCTAAAGTTTGGGTTGAAAAGTCATTTTTTCAACAAAAGTTTGAAAAGGGATATTGGGTAATTATTTTGGTTGAATGTGGATATTGTTGTGAAACAATGTGTAAAAGTTCCACTTGGTTAAGTTTGTTCCATTCACATGTGTACTGAATGAGTTCCCAAGTTATGAATATTGAGTGAAAAAGTAAGAATTTTTGAAAATAAGTGACTGAAATCAGAGTGAGTGAAATCAGAGTGAGCGAAATCAGAATTTCCTCAAATCACCGCGAGCTCCATGGAGCTATTTTTGTTTTACAGGGTTTTTGCTTGGTGTCTTACTGGAGAGATCAAATCACATGCAGAGTTTATGATTGTGTGCCTGTCATCAAGATATCTGGATCTGCAGGTGGCACCAGAATAAAATACACATTTGAATCACAATACTATTACAATTCGTATAGGTATTACAGGTATTTCATTGAAACATGGGTTGCCCCTCATGAACCCCATAAATGGAACTTTTTTGCATTTCAAGGAAGGTTTACAGAGATCAGAATTGGAGAGAGATCTCAATGTGTGAGACGGGGAAACATTCTGTTTTCCTGGTTGCAAAATCATTTTGCACAATATCAGTCTTTGAAGTCCTTCATGTACAGAATTTACATGAACCACACTGTCTGGATTGAAGACAAATCCCTTTCAAACAAATATATCCTGATTGACCATGTAAAGAAACATTCTCTTATAACACTGGGCTGGAAAGGTGACCCCAAACCTTCAGCAATTTCATGGCAAAATGCATCTGTGACCTGTGAGTCTCAAGGAGGGACTTTGCCTGTGTTATTCAGCAGACAGGATCAGGATGAACTGATAGCTGTCATCAAATTGTTGACAGATTTGCTGCCAATGCAGCTGGTGTATATTGGGATTACTACAAAAAGGTTTTCACGGGTAACATCTTCTCATCAGCTGCAAGTTCATTGCTGAAAATTTCCACCATGTTGTGGCTTTCTCCCTCCATCGGCCGCCTTGTTTTTACTTTTTGTTGCAGATCAAATGGTTGGGCAGACTTCCAGTGAATTTTCAGAACTACAACTGGAAACACGAACTTTACCAGATCATTTCTAAGCTGCAGTGTTACTTCTTTTCACAGTTCATTTTTCAGAAGACTAACAGTCGTGCAGACATCTTGTGTATGAACCTGACGGCCATAATGAATGTAGCAAAACACATCATTTCTCCGGTGTTCAGCAGCACCCACAGCTGCACAGCACTCCTTCTGTTAAATCTTGTTCAGCCTGAATGGATCAGCATTGACTGCACTCTTCCTCTGTCTACAGGACTGATATGTGTCATAAATTCATCAAAATCAAAACCTGAAGCAGAGATTCACAACAGGAACAAGTCATGCAGCCTGTTTGCATTTAGAGTCAAAAACAGCTGTTTTCTCCCATTTTGGGTCAATGGCACAGGAAACATGAACTTCATCTGCTCAGGTGGAATAGCTATGAGTGCTGCAGAGTTAGAAAAATTGGAAATAGAAACATTGAACATCATAGCAAATGCCATTATACCAACAAACTTTTCTATCCTTGTCTTTCCCTTTTCCAGTACAAGTAATGTATCAAAGCTTGTTGTCAGAAGATATTTGAATTTATTGACATGGGAGAAGCAAACAGCAAATCATGATCAGGTGGGAGGAACAGTACTTTGTAGATTATCTCCAGAGGACAACACTTTCTACTCCAATATGTTTGAATGCAAAGAAGGTGGACACATTTCACAGCTCTTTGTTTGCAACAGTAAACTGATTGTTTGTATGATGACTCAGATGAATCAGGCTGTAATTGCTCAGAAAGCAGCACATTCTCTCCAGACTTTGCCTTTTGCCAGACAGAAAGGCATGATTCCTGTGGGGACCTTTTCTATCAGTCCAAGTCTGGTCAATGTCACAAAATGTTGCCAGAAAAAGGAATAAACTTCAATTGTAAGCACTCTAGGGAAGTGCTTGTGGATGAACTACAGAATGATCTTGTCCCTGATTTTGGCTCAGAACCATTGTTGAAAGAATGGTTGGAGATGAAAAAACCTGAGCCTTCAAACCAAGATGTCACTGATGAGCCCATACTAGTTTCTCACTTGGAATATGGTAGATTCTATTTCTGCAAACAACCAAATATGTTACCTTGCAGAGAAGGTCACTCCCGATGTTTCTGGCCCCATGACATTTGTATATTCAAAGTGCACATTTTTGGTGTCCTACAAATATGTAGAAATGGTGCACATATTGAAAATTGCAAACAGTTCGAGTGCAATGCACATTTTAAGTGTCCCAACTCTTACTGCATACCATTTTACTTTTTCTGTGATGGTAAAATTGACTGTCCAGACACAACAGATGAAAATGAGTACCTATGCAATCAAAGAAACAGAGTTTGCAAGAAAATGTTCAAGTGCATTGAGACCAACATTACATGTGTCCACCCAAGAGACATTTGCGATGGAGACTATGATTGTCCACAAGGGGATGATGAACTTTTCTGTGCCTTTCATGGCTTTTATTGCCCAAGAAATTGTCAGTGTTTGCTCATGGCAATCACTTGTAGCAAACGACACCTGGCCCAAAAGGTTTTCCCTCCTTTTCAAAAAGTGCTCATGAAAGAGATTTCTGGGATGCAATGGAAAGCGCTCACAGGCATGTTTCCTGAAGTGATCATCTTGCAGCTCCACAACATTGGTTTGGGAGACATTTGTAAGGAGCAGCTTCCAGCAAAAGTAAAGTATTTGGATGTGCAGAACAACATTTTGTCTGTACTGGAGTCAATGTGCTTTTGCTGTGCCTCACTTTTAAAAAATCTAATTTTGGAGCGCAACCAAATAACAGAAATAGAAATGAAGGCTTTTGTCAATTTGACCAGTTTGTATGTTCTTTCTTTATCAAACAATCCATTGTACATTTTGTCTGACGAAATGATTGATCATTCCGTTAGAAACAGTCTTGTAATTAAACTGATGTACATCAACAATCCCCACATTGACGAAAAAACTTTCACAGGGATTGTGCCAAAGATTGTCATGACCAGGAACTACAAAGTGTGTTGCTTGTTGCCATCCCAGATCAAATGCACAGCAAATATTCCTTGGCATTTTTTCTGTCATGAATTACTTCCCAACAAGGCAATGAAAATAATGTTTTTTTGTTGTGTGTTCTTATTTTTGCAACAAATATTATTTCATTTGCAATTCACAAATCAGTACCCCACATGGCCAAACCTTTCACAATATTAATAGCATCAAACAATGTGAATGACATTCTCCCAGGGGTCTATTTTACTGTAATCTGGGCAAGTAATGTTGCTCTGAAAGGACTTTTCGCAGCTCACGAGTCGTTTTGGAGACGGGGCACCTCATGTGTTGCTTCCTATGCTATTGTTTTGTTCCATTCTGTATCTGCACAAATCTTCCTCTTGCTCTTGTCATTTTCCAGATTGAGAGTTGTTGTTGAGCCAATGACTTCAAAGTTCAAAGATGCAAAATATGTCAGAAGATGTCTTGGTAAATCTAGTATTTTCTTGATGTCCATATTTCTAGTTTTTGTTGGATCTTTCCATGGAACTCTTGTGGAAGAAGGGGTTCCTTATCTTTTATGTTTCCCCTTCATTGACCCCAAAAATGCAGCCTTATCAACTAGATTCCTCATTTGGTTTGTTTTTGTCACTCAGACCTTGACCTCGCTGACAATTCTGGTGTTTCATGTTTTGTTGGTGTACAATGTTCAGAAGAGCCACAGCTCTGCTCAAAAGTCTGCCTCAGGCCATCAGTCATCATTGTCTCTGAAATTGCAGTTAATGTTCATCTCCATGGCAACTCTGCTCTGCTGGCTGCCAACCAACATTGTCTACCTTCTGCCTCTGTTCTTGTCCCACTATCCAAAAGAAGTGGTCACCTGGTCCACTGTCAGCAGCTATCCTATCAACTCTTACTTTGTTCCTATTCTTTTCTCCATTGTTGCAATCAAAGGGTCACTGAAGCACAGACAACAGGAGAAATTGAAACAGCAGAAGCTGAGGGACCTTCGATGTTGATCCCATGTTTTGTCATCTCATTTTGTCTTCATTTTGTATTCTGAGATGACCTGCCTAAATCTGTAAAAAAAATTGAGGGTCTACCAGAGACTTTCCCACTGCTGATGTGTTTGGCATTTATCCATTCTCGTCCTTTCTGCATATTCTTCTGCCTCCGAATTCATTGTTGGTTCTCTTTAATTGCCTTCCATCTCCATCTGTTGCTTCTTGTTTCAGACTCTGACACCCATTGGCCCTCACCAGCTTCATGCAGCTGGTTCCTACACTGATCAGTAGTCACGTTTTCTTGCCCCAAGATTTTGATTCAAAAATATTTTTCTGTTTGATATTTCCTGCTTGTGCAAGTTATTTTCTGCAAGAAAAAGCTGCATTTTTCTCACCATTCCATGCCAACTGTATTTTGCAAAGCATGGTCCCCAGCAAATACGTTCCTGGTCACCCTGAAACGTTTCGAAATGGACACGCGGGATTGAATGTCGCAAAACACATTTTTCCAGGTGGAATACGGCAGGAAAGGGTGTCACGTGATGGTGTGGAAGGTCTCTCATTGGAGATGATCCACACAGCCGAGCGTGGACGTGACGTGCGAAGGTTGGCTTCCACTGCAAGGACTGTGGTGATAGTCGAGGTGATGGGAGATGTATGGTCGGTTCTTGCCGCGAACACATGCTGCTGCATTTTCAGGGATCTCCTTGCAGGACCAACTTGTACTTGGAAAGATGTACTGTTGATAGAACAAGACCAAAGTAGCATCTGAGTATTGTACATGAATATGTATAAGCCATCCACAATGAGAAGCTGATTGTTGAGTGTAAAGGCCTGGATGTAAGGAAGCAGCTGCAGGTCCGATTGAGTACTCATGGCACAGAATACACTCTCCTCAGGTTGAACTAACAGCTCAGCACAAAATGTCTCAGAGTTAGTTATCGGACCACTGCACCGTACTCAGACTCTGTCACAGACATGTGACAGCCAGACAGTAATGTGACAACTCTTGTGGATAATGGTACAGGGTTGTACACATTGATTCAAGATCCGGATTCACACTACTAAGGACAGAATACTACGCCACGTCATGACGTGAAACAGCAAAACCTACGCTTCACTTTTGCCTGTATTGTCCATGACTGCACTTTTGGTGCAAAACTTGTTTTTCTGTGAAACGTGAAGTTGGACGTCAGAATCGGGCATTACGGAACCCTTGCTATTGAACTCGCTTCTCAGGTACAGAACTGGAAAGCATGTGGCAATTTTATTCACACATCTTATTTACAAGATACAGAAACCATTGAACGTTACTGTTTCCAGCAGCGAGAAACTCCCCCCCCCCAATCTGCTTTTGCCCCCCCCCCCTGATGATAAAATTCTGCACGTGTTGGCAGGAAATAGTTCGAGCTGAGATGAGAGATTTATTGCTTTACAAAAGGACATCACCAAGGTTACACACACATGCACGTTTGCAATGACAGTGATCAGTTTAGATACCTACACGTGCGGCCGGTGGCGCAGTGGCGCCACTTCGCCACTGGTTTTGGAGATGGGGCGAAGTGGGCAAAGTCAGTCGTTTGGGTCAACTCAGAGAGCCTGTAACACACGTAAATCGAATATATCGAACAACAAGTTGTACTTGGATGGCAAACATTTGAGGGGTTTTCACATTGGACGCCTGGTCGTTTTTCGGTTTGAAGTTAAAAATTCCACTGCTGGGTTTGATGTCAAATTTTGACGCCGACGTCAAAAAAAAAACGTCAGCGCGTCACCAACGTGAAAACTGCTTTACACGAGAAATACACAGCGCAAACAAAAATGTGCCCACAAATCTACAAACACTTTTCAGTGTTGGGTGGAAAGGTGGACAATTCAAACGTCACAACGGAATCGGATGTTTACGTTTGATTTCTGACGTGGCCTTTTTGCTGCCCATTTGTCAATATTGAAGAATTCATATTCAGATCAAAAGAATTCTGCAGCAAAGCAATCAAAATCTCGGCCATGACATGACCACTTTTGAACTGTCCCAAAATCACGTACAAAATTTGTACACACAAAACATTCAACCCGACAGTCAAATGCTTCGCCATTCCATAAAATTGCCTTTAGAGGACAAATTTGGGGCCAGAGCCAATGAAAAAGGCGTCTTTATCAGCCACGTGGGACCAACAGGTTGGAGAGCAACGTGGGCCGTGTTCGATTTACACGTGCGGCTGACCGCTGGTGGAGTGGTGTCAATTCGCACCTGGGCTGAAGATGGGGCGAAGCAGGCGAAGTCAGCCATTTGGACTCACTCGGAGAGCCTGTAGCATACCCGAATTGAATGCGCCCATTCTTTACACTATGATATGATCAACACATTTGTCCTTTTGAAACCCAATTGTGTGTGTGTGTGTGTGTGTGTACGCGTATAAGAATGCAAACCACAAAAGTCATCAAAAACAGAAAGAATACGAGTAACACGTCCGTGGGCTGATCTTTTTGCACTCTGCTTCACATTTTCACCTGAACGACACAGAAGAGCAGAACCCTCATCTGCTCTGCGTTCTGCTGTGAATTTCTGCAGGGCGATGCAGAGAAAAGCGCTAATCTGTGCAAAAGGAACAGGCCCCTGGATTTACAAATGGAGACAGTAATTGTCACCAGCTCTAGATTCTGTGCTTTCACCATGGTACAAAAAGCAACAAAAATTGGGATTTGAAGAAGAAAAATTCTCGAGTTTTTCACTTCCATCAAATCAGTTTCATGTAAATAGGTGGGAATGGTTGCTGTCTTCGCGTTGCGTTTGAATCCTTGACGTTCTGGACGCCCTGCGGAGTCTCGATGGGTGAAGATCCGGTGCGACGCGCATGTCCGTCTCCCCAGCGCATGCGCAGATCAGGCCACGCCCTGTGTGGAGTCATGGTTGACGAAGTTCCAGGGAATGGACACGTGTCACATTGTAGAACAGGCGAAGTCCTGTATGTAGTCGGGGTCCACGAAGTTCCAGTGCAATGAACACGCCCATCAACTCACATCAACTCACCATGCAGTCTCTGCCAGATCCGCCCCTGTGGAGGAGTTCTTGGGAAGGGTGCAGTTTCTGTGACATGCAGAAAACGTTGTTCCCAGGGGACTGTCTATCCTCTGATGCTGGTCAATAAACCACTGTAAATTGTCTGATTTGCACAGGGATTCTCACATCTGCGTTGTTCCCTTGATCTGTCATGCAGATCCACCACAAAGACAGCAATGTTCAATGTTGTTGTTGTTCCTTTCCAGTGGATCCACGACCAAAATCAGTGCTCCGTGGCAGATACAATGGTCAGGTGGCACACCTCCATATATATTTATGAATCCAGGGTGCCGGGGTGCTGGAATCGGCTGACCTCCCCAGGTATCATCATTATTGTTTGTTCCAGCAATCCTGTTAATCCCCTGTGTCTGAATCCAGGATCTGTTTTGGTTCCACGATCTGTTTTGAGTCCATGAACCAGGATCTGGGTCACCACTCCAGAGGATGAAAGGTCAGGGTCACTGTATCTGGGTTAGGCCTCCAGAGGACCAAGGTCTGGGTCACAGAAGGTCCGAGATCTGAGTCATTGCTTCCGAAGGTTCAGGATATGAGTCAGCAGAAGATCTGGGATCTGCATCATTGTTCAGAGGACCCAGGATCTGGGTTACAATGGATAAGATGCAGGATCTGAGTCACCACTGCAGAGGATCTTGCATCTGGGTCACTGCTCCAGAAGATCCACTAAAAGGGTCACCATTCCGGAGGACCAAGATCAAGGTCACTGTTTCAGACAACACAGGACATGAGTTGTTTCATCAGAAGTTCCAGGATCCAGGTTACTTTCCAGAGGATCTGCACTGACCTGTGTCACTAGTCTATAGAATCAAATAACTCCATTGACCACTGTTCACGAGGACACAAATTTTGAGCAACTGCCTGGAAGATCCAGGGTAAGCTTTCCTGATGATAAAGACTCAAACCTTGGACTCTCATCCAGAAAATCCTGAATCTGAGTCACATAAGATCCAGAACTGCTTCACTGCTCCAGAGGTCCAGGATCTGGGTCACTGATCCAGGGGATCCAGGATCTAGATCACGATTCCACAGGATGCAGTACCTGGGTCATGTGTCCAGAAGATCGAGCAAGTTCAGCTAAGGCAGCTTCTCAGCCCTGGCAGCATCACTCAGATTTGCCACATCATCAGACGAGTCTCTCCCAGGCCCAGCCACTCCCAATTCGGGGAACCCCGGATGTACAGCTGGTCAGGGTATTGTCCCACAGGTTCAGCTGGTAAGAATCTGTCATCTGGGTTTGGTGTGCTTTCACAGGTAGAGAGGTGGATTGACGAGCCATCTCTCTCCAATTACCTGGAAAAAGCCAGTATTGGATGAGTCCCATGAGATAGAACTCCTTTCTCATGTTGTGAACAAGGTTCTGGATCTGCCTCTGCCATGTCCTTCACATGGGAGCTCTGGAGTCCTTCCCTTGCTGACCCCAGTCAACATGCCAGGAGATATTTTTCCAGAAGACTGTATGGTAGCTGCAGTTTCCATGGTCTGCTCTGGGCAGTACACAAACTTTCTCTTGGGTCCACCACAGAAATGCATCAATTCTGTTACCCTTGTGTTCCAGTGCAATCCAGGATGGAAAGCTGAGATCCAGGGAGGTTCCACAGGTCCTGTGGTGACCTTGTGTTGTTGGGCCTGTGAATCCAGGGTGGTTCCAATAGCAAGAATCTGCATGAGTCTGTTGCACAGTTATGCACCCTCAACTGGAATCATGCTTGTCTATCTCCCCCACAGATCTCCAGGTGATTGTCCAGTGAATCCAGGGGGCTACAAGGGACTTGAAGCCGCACGAATCTACTGATCTGCACCCTCCCCTGGAATCACGCCAACCTAAACACCATCCGAGGGTTTCCAGGTCTGTCTGTGACACAACCCTGAATCCATGGTGGATTCGTAGATCCAGAGGCACCTTCCGATATCCAGTGGCTGAATTCTTGCTCCAGTGTATGGATTACACCAGTGCCACGTGCGAGGATCCAGCATTGCATCTCTGGTTTGCAAGGATCTGGATCTGGATTGGATCTGGATCCCTACCCAGAGAACCAGGCCATCGGGTGTGCCAGGCACTCGCAGCATCTTTTTTCTCCAGGATCCACTCAGTGGAACCGCATTGTGACCCGAGGCAACACAAACTGTCAGTTCCACTGAAGACGTGTCACATGCGTGATTCCAGTGGGTCCAGAACAGATCTGGGTCATTCTGTGGGATGATTCTCGATCTGTGTCACACAGCTGAAGGAAACACAAGATCTGGGTCACTGTTGTTGTGCATCCAGGATCTGGGTCACCAAAGCTTTCATTCAAGATCTGGGTCACAGCTCCAGAGAATCTGGGTCACGCATTCATCCCACAGATCCAGGTTTGAATGCGCATTGGTCATCATTTTTATGGCTTTCTTGTCCGTGTCTCTCAGAGTCCTGTCTCTCTGCTGCGCCAAGCCTACAGCTCAGTCTTCTGTGGCATCTACATTGGGATATTTGTTTCTGCACATCTGCAGGAACTCCCAGCCCAGTCCAGTGTAGGCCACCTTGAGCCACAGCTGCTTCTTATGGTCAGCAGCAGCCCCAGTGGTGGGAGAACCCACCTCCGTCCCTCCGACTGTATTTTTCGTGGCCTCCCTCTGAGACAGGAGCTTCTGCTGGAGAGCATCCAGTGCAGCGAACAGTGTCTCCACCTCATTCTCAAGGAGTTTCAAGTTATTGGAACACAAATTCAGCTCCTTCAGCTGAGGCAGCTTCCCAGCCCTGACAGCCACACTGATATTTTCCACATCCTCTTGATTTGGATGAGTTTCCCACAGATCCAGCTCCTCCAAATTGGGAAATCCTGGATGATTGGGTCTTCTGAACAAATCCTTCAGACAGCCTGTCAGGGTATTGTTCCACAATCTTAGTGTCTTCAGTTGGGGCAGTTTTCCAACCCTCGCAGCTTCACTCAGAATCTCCACATCATCCTGGGTCAAATGAGTCTGCACCAGACACAGATGCTCCAATCTGGAGAATCCTGGATGGTTGGGTCCTCCAAACAGATCCTTCAGGTAGCCACTCAAAGTGATATCCTCAAGGCTGAGATGCTTCAGGTTTGGAAGCTTTCCAGCCCTAACAGCTTGACTCAGACTTTCCACATCCTTCTGCTTCAGATGAGTTCTGCACAATATCAGATACTCCAAACTGATGAATCCTGGATGGTCCAGTTCTCCAAACAAATCCTTCAGGCATCCAGTAAGGGTATTACATGACAGGTCCAGCTCATTCAGATTCAGCAGCTTCCTAGCCCCCACAGCTTCACCCAGACTCTTCACATCCTCCTGGTTCAGATGAGTCTCATGCAGATTCAGCTTCTCCAAACTGAGGAATCCTGGATGGTGGGATCCTCCCAACAAATCCTTCAGGCAGCCAGTCAGGGTGTTCTGGCACAACCTCAGCTCCTTCAGCTTTGGTAGCTTCCCAGCCTTCACAGCCTCACCCAGACTCTTCACATCTGTCTGGTTCAGATTAGTGTTACTCAGATTAATTTTTTTCAAACCAGAGAATGGTGGGTGACCTGGTCCACCAAACAGATCCTTCATGAAACCAGTGATACGACTGTACTGCAGGTCCAGCTTCTTCAGCTGTGGCAGCTTCTCAGCTCCAACAGCTTCACTCAGACTCTTCACATCCTGCTGGTTCAGACAAATGCCATACAACTTCAGCTTCTCCAAACTGGAGAATCCTGGATGGTTTGGTCCAACAAGCAGATTCTTGGAGTATCCATTCAGGGCACAGTATGTCAGGTCCAGCTCTTTCAGATTCAGCAGCTTCCCAGCCCCCACAGCTTCACACAGACTCTCCATGTCCTCCTGGTTCAGATGAGTCGCACACAGATTCAGCTTCTCCAAACTGAGGAATCCATGATGATTTGGTCCACCAAACAGATCCTTCAGGTAGCCAGTCAAGGTGGTTTGCTCAAGGTTGAGATCCTTCAGCTGAGGCAGCTTCCCAGCCCTCACAGCTTCACTCAGACTCTCCACATCCTCTCGGTTCAGATGAGTATCCCCCAGCCATAGCTTCTCTAAACTGGGGAATCCTGGATGGTTGGGACCCCCAAATAGATCTTTCAACCAGCCAGTCAGTGTATTCCCAATCGCAAGGCTTTGCAGAAGAGGCAGCTTGTTGTGGTGCACAGCTTTTGACAGGCTCTGCAGATCACACTGCTGAAGCTTCGCACCACTGTATATGAATACGGTTGTAACTGTTGGGACATGATGACACAAATGCAACTCATTCTCTCGCATTGCATCTAGAATGTCTTCCTCCCATACGTAAATCGGCAGTGTCCCTTCCTCTCCACCCAGGTCACCATTCTGAAGGAGGAAGCGACCTATTTCCTCTGACATCCCAGAAGCAAACCTGAGCACATTGGAGCCGCCCACCAGAACATCTTCGATGCCTTCATACTGGGTGAAAAGGTTGTGCAGCTCTGGCTGAAAAGAGAAACTTTAATCAAATATATAAATTGTCAAACTTCTCCAAGATGCGACTTCAAAGCACAAAATGTGAAATGTATGGCACTACTTTTTCAGTTTGGATGTATTGTACTTGACTCACCTCAGTGAGAGTACTGATGTACTTCCCAGCGGCGAACTCCATGAAGGTGAGGTGGTGGAAGCTGAGCACTTCCTGTTGCTCCTCTTCACTCGGATCGTCTTCAGTTCCCATCAGCAGCCCCAGCCTCAGGGCGTCCGGACCGACCTTCTCCAGGATCTCAGCCTGTGTGAAAAGGAAGACGTTCTGTCTTTTGGAGACAATTGTACTCATCAGTGTTGTCCATTTGAATGATTGTGATTGGCACAACAAAAAGTTGTACTAAGTCCAGCTCTTTGGAGACTGGCCATCCTCGAAATGCGCCATTATTGAACATGTGTCAGTGTGTCAGCATCAAAATTATTTTCCATAGTTTGATCTGAGAACTTCACTGTATACTTCAAAACAAGTGTCTGAAGAATGTGTGAAAGACGGAATATGTCTTTGGTGTGACTGACCTTGCTGAAGACCAGGTCCTTGTTTCTCTCCTTCAGCTGCTGCCAGCATAACTCCCCCAGTTTTACCAATGCTGCCTCAAGGGCTTTTTTCATCTCTTCGTCTGTTTTTGTCCCTGATTGTTTGAGTTGTTCCCAGTCAGCGCAGCGCTCTGTGATGGCCTGATATATTCCTGTCATAGTGTTGGGAAGAGAAACTTTTGTCTGGAACAGGACACAGATCATGTGGAGAAGGATTGGAATCTGCAATATTCCATAGTTAATCTTTTCATTTTTGATTTCATCTGTGTCGTCAGCATTGTACCATCTCCAGATAACACCTCTGCTGTGTGCTGTTGACAGGAGTTCCTCACATTTCTCTGAGCTTTCCAGGAACTTGGTGATGTACTCTTTCACTCTCTTTGGATCAAACCCTGTGATCTCAGCCTCCACATCCATGTGATGCCTCAGCTGGATCAGTTTGTCTGTGTCTCTGGAGGTCAGAAGAACAGTACAGTCTGGGAGGCTGTCCCTTGTGATGGCTTCATTGACACTCTCACTCCTTCCCTCTTTATACTCATCATGTCCATCCAGCAGAAGGAGTACTTTGGAACCAAAGGGACCATTGAGGATGTTTTGGATTTCAATTGAAGTGACCTTCCTACTTTTTAGTTCTTTGTGCTGCTTCACAATTGCTTCTTCCAGAGTCTGACCTTCTTTCACATGTCTCAGAGATAGATGGAAGACAAACTCAAAGCACTTCAGCTGTTCTGATGTTGCATTTGCCCAGGCCAGAGCCAGATGTTTCAGTGCTGTTGATTTGCCAACTCCTCCAGCACCTGTTCAAGAAACAAATGTGGCAAGCATTGAAACATGCGTGTCACATTTCTCAAACATCTTCACCGAGGGCATAGTCTCCAAGTGTGAGAATTCAAAAGTAAAACTAGAGGTTTAGGAGCAACAGCGTAGGGCAAGAATGGTGAGCCCAGACACTTTGGATGAGAGGCAATTTGGCAGTTTGAAATACAGGCAGTCCCACATTGTTCAATTTGAAATTGTGTGCATTGCTGAAAGAGTACAGAAACCTGCAAGTTTTGTTCCTATTGACCTTTTGTGCATTAACTTAGCACAACCCAATGTCTTGTCCTTTTTCTCCAACCATTTTGCCAAATATTGTCCCACCACTGTTTTCCAAAAGGTAAAGCATTGTCCCAAATAGGTCCAACATAAATGGAATATTTATATCTCCCTGTTTTGATGGAATGGTTTGGGCTTTTGTATTTAAATTCATTTGGATCAACTGTTGCATCAAGTTGTTGACAACAGAGCAGGGCAGTTTGGTGCCAGTGTATTGAAGAACAAGCAATCTACCTGTGATGAGGATTCTGCTGCAGGGTTCATCAGTTGTCTCCTCAGAGAAGAGTTGGGTGATGTGACCAAGGGGAAGTTTGTTGATCACACCAATACCCCTCTTCTTTCGGACCAGGCTCAGTTGGGTGTAGATCTGCTCCAGAGCCATGTAACTGGGAGTCAGGGTCCAGATCTTCCCCTTGGCTGTGGCGAACGGTTTCTGTTGGAGGGACCTCTTGGTCCATTCTTGAATGTTCTTGAGCCCTGTCAAAAACACAAGAGGTGCTTTTTGGTTGTGTGTGACAGTCTTTGGCTTCATCTGCAAAGACCTGCTCTTCAATGCCCCACCCAACAACAAGATTCACCCTGGATTCACCCACCTACAATTATGATCTGTCACTGAACCTCCATGTTTTTGCCCAAAATTTTGTGACCACTGCTGCACTGAGATGTTGCAAAATTAAAGTAGTTGCAAATCAATTGATGCCCTCCACATCACAAATGATAAATGAACCCAGTTTGTTGAAGTACTCATGTAGTGAGCTCTCCAAGAATGACAATTTTCGGTGTCAGAAAAACAAACATGTCTGGAATTCCAGGATTTGGTTGGCGTGACATCTGACCAAACAGAGATTGTTTTCTCTGGAAGTGGACGACTTGTCCACAAGTTGGCAATGTTAAACTCTTCAGTCCCAAAGGAGACCACTTACTTTCCTCCGTGAGGGTTGTTTGTGGATCCTGTTGATGATGAGAGGCAGAGTGAGACGGACTGCGAGATGAGGTGTGAGACCTTGTGTGAGGCGTGGGGTGAGATGAACTCAACGACGCCACTGGAGTCGGAGCTGGAACACCAGTCGGGAGTTTGAAGGAGACGCAGCTTGCGATGTCGTCCCAGACTGTGGGGAGGACGAAGCCCTTCTCCGTCCAGCGTCTCACAAGCTGCACCAGCGCCCCCATGTGGACAGTGGACATTTCTCTCCACTTCACTAACAGCTAATTTGGTAGAAGCAAGAAAATAAAATTGATTTGCCATTTGGCAAGAGAATATTGGAAAGCTATTGCACAGAAATAAGAACCAATTGCAAGTTGTTAAAACTTTTGTGATGTGAGTCAAATGAATGTGGAGTGAAAAGGGTTCAGCCCTGAGAGTCTCTTAGTTCTGAGCAAAGTCTGTTTGCCAATAAATTTATCGACGTTGTTTAACAACGATACTGACCTGGAATGGATGGTATTCTGGTTGTGATGGAAACTTGATCTGGACGATCTGTAGATGTCGCTGGGTGAGGTTCAGGTCCGTTGCTATGGGAATCAGGTGCATCGGCAGCACGTTGTTCGCCACAGCCAATAGGAGCTGGTCTGATGGCCGGTCTGTCTCTTGGAGACGTGGTGCGCTGCTGCTGCTGCTACTGCTGCTGCTGTTGCTGCTGCTGTTGCTGCCAACCAGTGCACCCCACTTGGGAAGGACAGACCTGGCCAGACCTGCAACACGAAAACACGTGGACCTGCAGTGCGCTTTTGTAAAGACGTGGCTCCAGCATTTAGCCGCCATGTCAGTCCGTGTTTTCACAAGACATACCCATGCGTAACACACACACAACAATGCCGGTTCCAATGTCCAATTGAATAGCAGTAAACCCACACATAAACCAAGCAGTGTTTGACGCGTACCGTTATCTGACGCCCAAAGAAGAAAGAAGAATGTCTTTTTCTCAGTTTTGAACGTGTGCGACATTGGACTTGGGCCTTGAAAGGAGAGGCTACATTTTCTGGGTGACAATTATCCGCATCACGTGACTGACCTGGATCCCCAGGGGCGGAAGTGGCTTCCTTCTCATCCGCTCGTTTCGCCTCTTTGCACCTGGATGAACCGGAAGTGACCTCCTCCTCGGCCCGACGCTTCCGGTCCTGAGCGACGACACGCATCACTTCGGCGTAGTCTATGGAAATGTCCGAGTCCTGCGCGTGAGAGAGAGAAACAGATAATGAAACAGAGAGAAGTGTTCTGCTGTGCCGAATGCCCTCTGCTGGTGTCGCCGACGCGACAGGATGCGTTTCAGCACGCGCAGTCTCGCGAAATCTCGGACGCCTGCGAGAAAGCGAGACAAGGGGAACAAGAAGGCGGTGCATGGCAAGCGCTGTGTGTACACCGTGTGGAAGTGTTTGCAAGCATTTGTAAGCGTTTCTAGGCATTTGTTTGCATTTGGGACCTGATTCTGTAGTCCAGCTACCCACACATTTTGAAACTGCAATCAACTTCTGCCTGGCAACACTTCCAGCTGAGATGTGCTTCGATCGTCCCAAAGAGCACACAGTGTACAACAACAAAGCGAAGTTGAGCGCACATCTGCTCCTCACGAGGTGTCACGTGTGAATGCTTCACTCGTACGTTTGAACCAGCTGTGCCACAGCTTCCCTGCAAGACCACTTATGAGTAAAATAAGCTTTCCTGCCTTGCAGCTTGAGGCAAGTATTATCCAGTGTCAAGAGACAATAGATACATCAATAAACATTGGTTCAAGTCTCCATGATGGTCCCTGTTTGCGTGCGAAGCGTTGTGTAGCGTGGTGGAGTCGTGAAAAGCGATTGAGCTGAAGGTGTGAAGTATGCGTGGGACGCACCCACCCGTACCAGTGGTGAACCCACATAACAATGAAACTACAGGATTGCCATGGTTACGCCTGTCCTGCGTCTCACTACATGACACACGCAGAATGGAACTGGGTGAGGGTCCCTCAGGTTATTCTGTGTTCCAGACTGAAGGGGCGCCCATGCCTGCAGGGACCCCGGCCTGATGGCCTCACCCATAAAGGCCCCTGCCGGAAGACTCTGCGTCTTTGCAGCGGTGTCATATCATGGTGTGTTTTACCAGGAATGTTTGACGTGCAGAGTATGGCTGTTCAGCAAACTCGTTCGCTCCTTTTCCGACCCACGAATACGAGGATGACAGGCAAACTTTTTCTGACGCGAGCGTCAATTCTGCTTTGTGCCATGCAGGATTTGATCCTACTCAAATCACAGTGTGTCACACACCCCAATCGGACCATCCGACAATACGAGCTCATATTAAACGTGATTCTGCCTTTTTGAGGCTTTTCAACAGCACCAAACCTGTTCACGAATCAGAGAGATCTCATATTGTCACGTTGGAGCGACCGTTTTAACATCCTGGGCCGTCTTGTGGTCGGGGAACCGTCTCGCAGACGGCCCAGTGCAGGAAGGTGAAGCCACGGCGGAATCGCAACAATGTTGCAGAATGGTTGGACCGTTTCGGAAAGTCAGACATTCGGAAAACTGAAAGTTGAAGCATGGCCTTTTGGAAAAGAGCTGGATGCAGCCATGCCTCAGAGACACCGGACGGGCATAGGGCCGTTGGGAGAGGGACCTCCTGGGAGGGTCCTCCCTCAACAGGCCCTATAAAGCTGTCAGGAGGCGCTCAACCATTGAAGACGGTCAAAAGGCAGGGAGCTTCTCAAATGGGCCATTCGGGATGGACGGCCCATTTGGAAGCTGGATGGACCGTTTGAAGCTAAACGGCCAGCTTGGGTCAAA
>JAAUXT010094483.1_pt1 | contig 17087 bp, 18 predicted proteins | sample 7278171 | NCBI WGS metagenome assembly JAAUXT01 (sample SAMN14350112, study PRJNA611818) | marine sediment metagenome | isolation source: surface marine sediment (1.8m) | place: French Polynesia: Moorea | collected 2018-08
AAGCTGGAAATCCAAACACAAACATAAATTTTGACTATCACAGCATACCAAAAGTTATGTCTGCATGTGTGTTTCCAGGGTTGCAGGTTGTTTGCTAAAACTCCCCTGCAAGCCTGTCATTTCATAAATCTCAAGTCATATCCGTGTGTAGTTGTATGAAGCAGTGCTTGTCACACAAACACAACACCTAAACTAACAGGCCACTGCAAAGCTAGTTTGCATTGAGGCTGTGTGTCAGAGAGAATTGGGAAGAATCTTTATTCCAGCATGAAGAGCAAATCCTCTTGAACCCAGAATGGGAACCCTGGTTCTTGCTTGGGAAAAACCAAACTGTGGCATACAATGAATACGCATGTCAGGAGTGGTTTTGTTTTGGAGAAAAAGTGGCTCAACTTGACTCCCAGTACATCATGTGACCCATTTTGTGTTGGGGAATGCTACTCACAGCATCATGTGCAATTGGGTGTGTGCTATGACTCAAGTCAGGGCATTGGTTTCCTTTTCCCTTTTTTTCTCTTCAAACACTGTTGGAAAACTTAGATGATTTTGAAAAGGTTTTCCACAGATCATCTTCTAACAAGATAGGCAACCAAGTGAACACAACAAGCAAAAGATTAAGTGAGTCTTCCACATCCAAACTCTACCTTCACAATCCCAATTACCTCTCACTGAAGAACCATTCCTGAAAGGAAATTTGGAAAAACAAAACATGTGGTTTTCCAGAGTAACAGAAGCTTTTTTGCCCCCAAATAGTTTGTTTTGAAGAAAACAGCTCATTGCTTGCTAGTTTTCACTGGATTGCGTGAGTCAAGACTGGCAAATCTGCACATCTGAACTAAAGATCAATGTGAAGTCTTCCTGCAAACTCGACAGTATCTTCTGCTCAAAAAGAGGTGGGTGTGTTGTCTGACATTTGCTCAGAAAAGTATAATAAATCAAACCTTGTTCCTGTTGTGAAGCTGCTAGAATGGATAAAGGAATCCACAAAACCAATGGATGAGAGGCAGAGGCAGCAACCTTTGCCTACAGTTCAACTTGGTTCCAAAGACCAAGTCTACAAGGCAGTCATTGTGATGACAGACAATTGATGTCACAAAATCTTTTTGCAAGCTGGGTATGTCATGTATTCACAGCAAACGTGCTATGTCATGAAGAAACCAATCTGAACCCCCAACTCTTCAATTTATGCTTTTTAACTGAAAGCTTCAACAAACAGGAAAGTTTCCTCTTGTCTTTCTGCACAGATGAGTAACAGCCAATGACCACAATCCAATGTTATCTCTTATCTGTGTAGCTGTGTTTTTTCTGCCAGGGAAAAAATCCAGAGATTTTTCTTTTGATTGCATCTGAAGACTGATTTGTCTTTTTGAACAGTTTGGAGACAACCTTCAACAGGTGGGGCTCTGCCCTTCACTTCACCAGTTACATAACCAAAACTAGTCCAAAACATATGGGGAAATTGGGAGAGTTGACCTTCAAAAAAATTCCCCAGAACACCCCACAGAAAGATCTAAGGCAGAGTGGGGATCCTGAATCCACTGTAGCCGCAGAACCTGATGCCCCCAGCGATGAGAGGAGGGTTGTTGTTTGAGCCGTAGTCATATTTCACATCCACCTCATCCCCTGTAGAAAAAGATGAAAATGTTGTTCACAAGACACAAGGCATTTTTGGTGATTTGCATCTGGTACCCTTCAGGAACCTGGTATCTCACATCACATGAGGCATCCTCAAAGGAATTTCTATGGACAAGGCTTTTTCCATCAATATGTCACTCAATTGTACTCATATTTAGTTTGTTTATTTGGTTCATGTGGAAGATGATGCCAGAGGAAGCTCTTTGTTCAAATCACAGTACAAAAGAATCTTGTGGGTGATAATGTGTGCAAATCACCTGAGACTCTTGGGTTTATTTTTTGCATGTATCAAGGTCAAAGCAGGGGAAATATAAACCTCTTAAGAATCATGATATCTGGAATACAACATACCTGACCTGTCACCAACACAAGCCAGCTGCAGCTACTTTTGAGCTGATGAATTTACTCAGCATGTGAATCACAACAAACCTTCAGTGAGAAGTGCTGCTCCACTGCAGCCAGTCTGTGCAGCAGTCTGATCATGGTCTGCATCCACTGAGCAGATGGAGACTCCATTCACTGCTACATCAAACCTGGCAATGATCCCAGGGTTCATCAGCAGGTAAATGCTGAAGTAGTAGGTTCCATTACCACCAGAGGGAACTGTGAAGATGCCGGTTGCTGGGTTGTATCTGAAATCAAAAGCAGGAATGAAAAGCTGCTTCAGTGTACAATTGTAAACCTGAAAACCAATTGAAAAGGATATTTTGAGCTTTTTGGTCCAACAACTACAAATACTGTGCACCCTTTCTACTTTGTGTTTCTTTCTTCTGAATTGAACTGACTCAGACTGTCTGTTTCAGTGTTTGCTTGTGTAGTGATTTTAGTTACCCATTTCTCTGGTTGAGCAGCTCCAGATTGAACTTGACAGTTTCTCTGAGGGTGAAGTTCAAGGAGCTGAAGGAGGTCAGCACAACATGGAAACTGACTGGTTCTGTCAATAGAATTGGAAATACTCTTGTGAATTAAAATGGAACAGAACTGCTTGTGATTGGATGAATAAATGGCAAAATTGGTGCTGGCAGTGAGCACTCTCACCCAGAGCTTTGTTTAGTGTGCTGATGTCTGCCTTGTTTTCATTTGTGGTTTGCTGCTGCTGCTGCAAACTGGCATTCAAAGCCTCAATGAGAGATTCCTTCTCTTCAAGGCTTGTCTTCTGCTGCTGAATTGTTGCATTGAGGGTCACAACAGTGTTGGTGAGAAATGCAGTGGTGCTGCTGTACTCAGCAATAGCCAGAGCTTGTTCAGCATTCAGCCTGGCATAATCTTCCAGCTTCACTACAAAGGTCTTGAACATGTTCCCATTGTTGCTGTTTTCAGTCACAATTGAGCCAAGTAATGCCAGAAACACGATTGCACTCAGCATATTTGTGTTTTACTTTGTGTGTTCTTCTATTCTGGATGAAAAACAAGTATATATTGAACATTACAATTGAAACAATTTTCAAAGTCATGCAATGTATCACGCCATTTTGCGGAAAACTACAAAAAATGTCTTCCCTTCCTTTTATCCACAACTGTTGACCATTCAGCACCACAACAAGTTCAGTTCAGTTTCTGTCCAGTGCAGTGTCTGTCCCAATTGAAAAGCATTCCAGGTCTCCACAGATTTACTTCAAGAGTTCTTTAGGCACTTGCACCTTTATGATCTGATTTGTTGGATGGTGATATCCAGATGTTTCTCTGGTCCTCAGTGAACTTTGATCAGATTCCCTCTGAGCAGTGTCAGACAAAATCCCCTGACCCCTTCCTCAAGCCTCCAGGCAGGAAAACAACTTTGTTGTCCTCAAAGTAGTCCACCTTTAATTTGCCAGCACAGCCTCAACACAAACAACAAAGCCCACTGCATAATGCAAAGCCAGTGAAAGGTTCATATGTCCTCTTCAGGACTGGATCCAGAGAATGTTTGTTGAATTGAGGGCTCATCACAGAGAAACTCCATTTCCCCTTCTAGAGTTGCAGTGGCTGGATGCCTAATGCATGGCCACAAAGGTGAATCTGTTTTCATCAGACTTGATCCAAGAACATGCCTCGCTCTGTGTTGATTGTTGCTGCAGCACAGAACAATAGAAGTTCATCAAGGCAAATGTCATTGTCAGTGCTAATGTCATTGAGCTTGGTGTATACATGTGATGCATGCAGACATGCAGAATCCAGAGGTGAGTATTGATTCTCCCAACACAACACCATGTGGATGTGAGCGTCACACCAGCTGTGTTGGTGCCAGCCACTCAAGCCTCATGCCAAGGCAAAGGTCTCACAACAACCTTTGAAATTGTTTCACCAGAGAAACTTTCTAACAGTTTCCAAACTGGACCAAGTGACAATGGGATTTTCCATTTTTGGTTGTTTGTTGGGGCTTTCGCTGTTATGTCTCGAGGAACAGTATAAAATGAACCAATTCTTCCTTTTTCCAAAGAAAGTTGGAGAACCCTAGGAACTTGCAGCTGCCCATCTATGTTGCCTTTTCTGTGTCTATTCTGGGAAGGTTTGGTACCAGGCTCCTCTGGTCCAACCCAAACTGTTCTGTCATCCCACCCACCACCCATTCTGTCATTCACTGTCTCTTTGCGTTCCATTATCTAGGAAATCACAGAACAGCATTTGAACAGATGGGAAAACCGGTGGCTTGGCTCACACCTTATGCTGAGCAGGGAATGTGACTTTGTAAAAAAGAACCAGGAATTGGCCTGTAGTTTGTCAGTTTGTTTGTTGACAACTTCAAACAACATGATATTACATGGTGCTTGTCCTTTTTCATGCTTCCAACATTGTTGGTGGACTCAAAACTTGGTCCTTTTGCAAGTGTGTGATCCCCTGTGTCAGGAAGCAGCTTTTGGTCAGTTTGTGACTGTGTGATTTGTGTTTCAGTAGTTAAATTGTTTATTCACTTGGTCAGTATCCGCCAAAAATTGCACTTCAAATCTGTGAGATCCACACAATTTGATTGTGAACTGTGAAATACATGGTGTTGAAGTAGATGCAAAACCTTGTGTTTGACTCCTTTTCAGGATCAGGATGCAGGGACTATCAAAGTACAACACATGGAAGAAAGCAACACTGGAGCAATAAAATAATGGGGAAAAATCAATCTAAACCTCTGACAGTTCCATTCAACATCTCACCCCAACACCCAATGCTATGTCAGTGAAAGCTTTGTCTGCATTCAATGATTTCAGACACCAGGTTGTTGTTTACTGACTGATCAACCCAGCACAATAAACCCAAGAATCAAATGTGACATCGTGGTGCAGTTCTCTACATCAGGCTCAAATGGCACTTCATTGACACTGTCCCCTTTCCCTGGGACTGTCATGTTCACGGGTACCGCAGGCTAGTACCATATCAGACCAAAAGGCCACTTTGGTCAGCTGTTTGGTCAGAGATGTGGTGAGGTGTGGCCACGTGATCTGTCAGGAAAGCAGAAAAGCATCTGTCAATGGACGGCAGCCACAAACAGGGAGGGACAAGTTCCTGAACCAATGTCACCACTCGTGGCTGACGAATATGTGACAAACATTGAAACAGGTCTGAGCCAGGGCGACTTGTATTTGCTCACTACCAGTGTTGATAGTTCTTGTTCAACATGGCACAAGCAGCCAATCTTGCTTTTGTCAAGTAATTCAACAAGTAACTCAACAAAGCCTGGAGCATAATGGGTGGACTATGAAATATATATATTTGTTCCCATGAAGCTTCATCCAAAAAATGCTCTTACAAAATGAAGCCCAGAGGTACGCAGCCAAGGTAAATTAATAATTCAGTGGAAGTGAATACATATTTCATGCTCACTGCAATGTTGTCAAGGTGTCTGCTTAAACAATTCAATACCTCTTCAGGTGTTTTCTTGTTGCCCATGCATTTTAGAAAACATAAGCCATTTGTGAAAAGAAAATACAAGGTTTTCTTTGTTCCTCTGCGACAACTGAAACTGAATTTCACACAAACAGTACTTCCTCAGGAAAGAACCAGCAGGTGAGTGCGCAAAGGTCAATAATCCATAGTTTTGTGGCCAATCTCTGCCGTTTGTGTTCAGAACAGTTTGGACAATAATTGCTCAAAATGTTTGAAACAAGATCATTGAATTTGTGTGAGTATGTGTGTGCGTGTGTGTGTGCGTGTGTGTATCTGGCAATTGTCGTTGTTTTTTGTGTGAACTTTTTTCAGCTCAATACATTAAAAATAACAGAGAATGTCACAGAAGACTGCAATAATTCTGACAGCAATTGTGCTGCCAACTGTTGTTGCTGGAGAGCAGAACATGATGAAAGCTTTCATGCTGAAGGTGGAGAACTACATCAAAGTCAACACTGATCTTGCTGAAATCATCACAGGCTTGAACAAAATATATGAAGAGCAACAATCAGAGATTGAAAATCTCAAGGCCCTGTTCAACCAGACCAGAGGTGGGTAAAGAATGTGGTTGTGTTGACTTTTTTGAACACATTAAAAATGATGTTTGTGCACAACGCAACCAGGCTTTTATTGTTCTGAGTATTTTGTTATTGTTTTGCTCATTTCTGAACACATTGGCAAAGTCACAACAACTTTTTCCAGGCCTGCCTAGTTGGTGTACATGCAACAAGCATCAGGATGGAGAAGCTCACCTTTCTATTTTCTTTTCTGTTGAACAGTTGCTGTTGCATTCCACGCTGTGATCAGAACATACCACACCATCCCTATAGACAGTCCTGTGCTCTTTGATGTGGTGTTGGTGAATGTTGGAGATGGGTGAGTTGACCAATGATGGAGATGGGGGAGTCGACCAATGATGGAGATGGGTGAGTTGACCAATGATGGAGATGGGTGAGTTGACCAATGATGGAGATGGGTGAGTTGACCAACAGTGGAGATGGGTGAGTTGACTGATGTTGGGGTTGGGTGGGTTGACTTGTAAATAAAGGGGAATGCATGTGCTCTTTCTGGGAGATATTGCCTAATGTGCTTGTCCTTTGACAATTTCATTGACCTCCTTTTTTTGGTACTGCAGGTTCAACTCAGCAACTGGAATCTTCACAGTTCCTATTGGTGGAAATGGAACCTACTACTTGTCGACCTATCATCTGATAGACATCAAAGAATACGCCCATTTTGACATCACAGTCAATGGAGAGAGAATCTGCAGAGCTGCTGGTGGTTACCATTCTGCTTACCCCGAGCATGGGCAGGTGGCTTGCAGTGGACTGGCTCAGCTGGGAGAAGGTGTGTATACATGATGCTTGCTTTCAGCACTTCTGGCTTGCAAAAAGGACATGCCAGTCTGCAATAAGTGTTTGTTCACACAGGAGATGAGGTGAAGGTGATGTACCCACTGGGATCAGATGACACTCCCCTCATCAAAAGCTTTGACGCAGTCAACCACAACTTCTACTCTGGCTTCTCAGGCTTCAAAATCTACTGATCACTGTTGGATGGTTAAAAGGTTTCTGCACTTTACTTTGCAATGCACACAAACAATTGCATACTCAATTGTGATGTCACCGCGTCTGTCATGAAATGAAAACAGCAGCTTTGTTTTTTTTGTGTGTGTGTTAAAATTTGAACTGCCCCTGAAGTGACTTTGATGAAACAATCACCATTCATTTTGACCATCACAAGAAAACTTATGAAAACATATGCTCCATGTTTGTTTGTTTTTTAGTTCTGTGTTTTGCCGCATGAACAAAACAAGTTGTGCACATTTATTTGTGCAATCCAACAACACACATGTTACAACATTTCACTCAAATGCGGATTGACTGTTGTGCTGAGGGTTGGTGGATTTCTTCCTCTGTTCGTTTCTGAGTGGTTATGCGCGTCGTATTCTGAAACTCCGCTGACATGAATTTTGTTTTGTGTGGCTAGAATTGAAACATTCCATTGAACGTTACTTGTTTGGAGTTGGGAAACAACCCAAATTGGCTGAGAAGCATTTGTAACTTCAAGGCAATAGAAGAATCATCATCCCATGAGACCCAATCCTAGAAGTACGTGCACTCTTGTTCCTGGAATGGAAACCAATGGGAAATATTTAAGTTTTTGCACAAAATCAAAAAAGGTCCTTCAACGCAGGGTAACATTCTGAGAAGGATGTTCTGTGTTCTGTGTATGCACTTCATGTACAGACCAACTGGACGTTGATGTGCGCTTCAGAATGAACAGGTGCACGAACAACCTCAACCAGTTGACATCATTTCAGATTTTCAATTCACAGTTTAGAGACTGCCATGCTTCAGGAGAAGCATTCTGAGTGTCCTGTAAGAGATACATGCAACTTTGGAAGAGCTTCACGTAAGAGTGATCAGGAAAACCAAGTCACAGTGTTAGTTCCAGCCTGGCAAGACGAGACGAACAAAGAAGCTCTTGCCTCTGTGGTCAATGGACAGTAATTCTAGTCTCTGCCCAATGGAGTTTTCTCCAGCTGGATACATTTTGCTGGGGAGGAAGCACACTTATCAGTCGCCAGGAGCTGTTCCAAGATAAATAGTTGAATTACTTGGGTTCCAGGTAGCCTCTCATTACCAATTGCCTTTTGAGGAGCTCTCTTGGTATGAAGCTCACAAAAAGTGTGCTGAGGCAACTGGGCATCTGCTGCACATTTATGACACAAACGGAATGAAAGAACTTGTTTTCTTTCTGAAGAGCTACAAATCATCCCACATCTTTCCTGGAATTTTCATGGGCTTGGTTCAGCACATTGAGAACAAGGTAAACAACCAAAGTGATATATCAGTTGAACCTTCACACTTGTTATCAACCAACTTACGGAGTGCTGTCTTCTTGCAGCATTTTGTTTGGGCAGATGGCTCTGCTGTTGGGTTCCAACACTTTGTAGGAGTTGGACCCTTCTCTTAAACAGTGCACAAGTGTAATCTGCACCACAGACCTCCATATTGTGCAACAGCAACAATCCACTCTGGAAACATGCAAGACCAATATTTGGATAAATTGTTTGGCTCACCTCCAAACAACTGTACTTTCACACTGCTCCACAATTTGGCATCTCCTGTGTGGACAGCTGTTGGTTGTAACAACCTCCTGACCAGTTATGTTGTGTGTGAGTTCCATGATACTTCATCTCAGAAAGAAATTGATCAAGACCTCACACACTTCTGCCCACTTCAGTCCATAAGGCACAAACACACCTGCTATCTTATAACATGGAACACAAGTGCCAGTTGCTGGCAACAGATTTTTGGGCAAATACAAACAAGTGCACAAACCAGAAAACTTGAGTTTTGCAATTTGCATGAAAGGCACTGCAAAAGTGATGGTGGGAAGTCAATCATACAAATGCAGAAATACTTTAGTGATTTCAGCATTGAGGGCTTGTGATGGAGTGAATGATTGTCTTAATGCTTCTGATGAAAACTGCCTGAAAGAAAGTGATTGCCTTCTTCCATCCAATAAAAATTTAATGAGATGTGTTTTTCTCTCTGAGCAAGGAGTTCTTCTCCAAAGCACATTCAACAAATTAATTCATTGCTTTGCAAAGGCAGCAACACAGTACAGAGACACAGGAAGTATTTGAACCTGTCAGAAACTTTTGCTAATGTCACTGATTTGTAAGAAGAAGCAGTGGTTGATGTTTTGTCAGGACCATCAGCAGAATTCTTGATTTCCATGACTTTAGATGTTGTCCCTGTCCCTTGTGTTGATAAAGCTTAAATTTTATGCTCACATGGGAATGACCAGTGCTATGGATATCTATACCTACATGCTGAATGAAACAAATGTGTTGGTGCCATGTGCAAATGGTGGACATCTGAAGAACTGCACACATTTTGAATGCAACATGATGTTACCACTGTATTCCTTGGGCTTATGCTTGTGATGTCAAGTCGGGCTGCCCAAGAGGTACAGATAAAGTTTCATGTTCATCCCAAAGATGTCAGTCAATGTACAAATGTGTTGGGGTCAACAGTGTTTGCATTCATTTGGGAAAAATTTGCAATGGACAACCTGATTTGCAATGGACAACCTGATTGTCTTGAGCAGGATGACGAGAACTTTTGTGATTTTACTTTGTCTCTTGTCTGTTCCAATGTGTTTGCATTCTCTTTGAGCTAAGGTGTGCAAATTCCAAACTGTCTTCATTCTCACATTTTGAAACCTTCAAGTTTTTCTCACTGGTCAATGTATCTTTGTTCACTAATTTTGTTTCTCAGATCAGCACATCTCCAGTGTTCAGACTTGCACTGGTCAATACTAGCAGTCTGCTGCAATGCAACATGTTACCCACTCATAACTTGACAATTTGACACATCCAACTGAATATCTTTCAACATATCCAGAAAAGTTGTATCAAACAAAGTGATACATTGGTAAAATTACTTTTGGGAAACAACAAAATGCAACAAATTGCATCTTTATGTTTTTATTGTCTTTCTAATGTGAAACACACCAATTTGTCTCTTAATGAACTGAAGGTGTTGCAACCTAAATTTATTCTCCAGGTGCCACTGTTGAGAACTCTCTCTTTGGAAGGAAACAGCTTCAGTCATATTGACCGAAATGACTTTTTGGTTGGTTTTGACAATTTGCAAGTCTTGCACACTTCAGAAGGTCTTTGCTGTCTTGTGTCTTTATTGGTGTGCACCTGGCAACGAAAAGAGCACACCAGATCCTGTACTATTTTGCCAAATGACCCTCTGAGACACAGCTCTTTGTCTGTAAGTGTGAGGCCTGTCATTTTGAATGAGCTGTCAATAGCTCTTTCTGTTGCAGCTCGTTCTGAGTACAAATTCCCATTTGTTGCCACAACCATCCTCACAGACTTGAGGGAAACACTTCTTGGAGTCCACTTTCTTATTATCTGGGACAGTGACCAACTGGTGCAAATGCAGAAATTTGCTTTTCTTGAAAACCAATGGAAATCTGGAAGAACATGCCACTTAGCTTGGAACACTTTTGTTTTTTTTACACCATACTATTTTTATACTATTTTGAGCCCCGTGCTTAGCTCCTTGCTGTCTTGCAGCACGTACAGTGTGGTTGTTTCTCCAATACTCTCCAAGTTCAAGAGTGCAAAATTCACAGTGGAGGGTCTTCTTTCCCTGTTAGCCTTGTCTGTGATTGCTATTCTGACACAGATTTACATGTTTGAACTTCCAACCTCTCTTTGTGTGTTATTTTCCAAATCTGAAAATGCTAGCCTTTTGCCAAAATGCATCATTGTTGTTATCTCTATTGTTCAGGTCAATTGCATTCTGTCATGTCTTATTGATCAGAGAAATATCAACACAGAACAAAACAATTGCACAAAGCAGAACAAAGGCCCATTCCAGTGTCTTTCTTACAATACAGTTGATTTGCCTATCTCTCTTCAACATCATGTGCTGGGTTCCCACCAGTATCCTGTTCGTGTTTGTGGTGTTTGCTCCTAAGTCTCCTGTTCATGAGAAGCTGGTGATATGGACAGTGGTGAGTGTTGCTCCACTGAACTCTGTCATCACTCCAGTGGTTTTCACTGTGGTAGGCCTCAGGACTCTGCATAAAAAGTTTCAGAAACAAATCATGTCTACACATTAAAAACTTTTCACCCAGACTGCTGGAGGCAGAAACAAATGTTGCCTGGTGGAAACAAAGACAGCCAATTGCCTTTGGTGTTCTGTTCCAAAATTTCATTGAAATCTTTGACACAATGTATGTTAACTTTTTCCAGAGTTCCTGTACATCTTCCTGGAAAGCAGCAAGAAATCAGTGCCTCTTGTTTCGACAAGATTGTTTTGCCCAGTGTGCATCGAGATTCTGATATCTGCGTGTGCTTTCCGCTGTCACCAAATACAACTATGGCACAAACGTTTGTGCAACAAAATCAAACACTTCCGCTGAATGCAGTGAACATTTTTTAACCTTTCTTTACCATTGTCTGAGACGAACCCCACATGACCCAAGTGTACTTTAGTTTTGTTCCGCAATTCTGTTTTCATGCATGACAAAGGGAAATATAGATGGACCACTTCCTCAAAATCTGAAATTCACACAGCAGATGTTGCAAACAAACGATTGAGTCCTTCAGCATCAGTTTCAGTTCAGATTTTGATGATTCTTTCTGGAAATGCTATCAAATTGTGAATACCAAGGGTGACACTTCCCACTGCACCTCTTCTTATGCCAATAAAGAGAATTTTCCCTCATTTGTACTTGTTGTTCTGCAGTCCAGTTGGAGAAGAACAAGTTTGAAAAGTTGAATGTCTGATTCAGCATCTTGATGAACTGTGCATTCAGGTATTGTGGAGTGATCTCTGTGTAGTTATCAGTGAATAACATTGGCACATCACCATACTTTTGCCTCATAATGTTTTGGTGGTATTTTTCAACTACAATGATACAACCTGCCACCAAACCCTCATAGTGCCTGTGACAATCAATTCCATGACCTTCAGGACTGGCTACAAACTTATAATGGGGCAAGGTGAGATAATATTCCCAAAGATGTAATTTTCTGTTCTCAAATCCATTTTTCTGTAAATTTTGCAGTGCTACCAGCCTGGTGGTTTCCCTCCCTTTGCTTCTGCCAAATTTCAGTATGGGTCTGTGTGTGTCACTGGTGTTGCTCATGCCCACATATAAATCATTTTCGTGTTGTCCTATTTGTAGCAGTTTGAGTACAGGTGCACGAAAACCTTGTGTTGATAACATCCACGGGAATCCCACAGGAAATAGAAGCCAATCATCATCTCCATTTTGTGAGGAGGCTTGAACAATAAACTCTGATGGTGGCATCAATGTGTGCTGCCATTCATGGAGTGTCATGACACAGGAGTGGGAGTCACATGTTTTCTCCTTCTGCAAAACCACAGGGCTCACAAAAGACACCTGACCCTCATCTGAAGCATTTTTTACTTCAGAAAAACTCATGTGATGTAGCTTCCCCAGTGGCTCCCCCTGTGCATGTTTTCTTTGCAGGGGGCTTCCATGTGAGGGTGTTGCCTTTGGTAGGACACTATGAAGTTTCATATGGTCCAGTTTGATAATTGAAACAGACAAGATGATCATGAGTGACATCATCAGAAAGACCAGCTTCAGGTCCTCCATGCCTCTCCTGCAATGCACTCAGCTCACCTCTTCAGAAACTCTCAACTCCAGTGGAAATACAACACAACAGCTACCAAAACATCGCATGTCTGTTCACCTCTGTGGCTACATCCACTCTCTTTGACCTGGAAAAAGAATATAATCTCTGGTTTCACCTTGCTCTGTTGATTCTGATTGCTTGAAATCCTCCCTGGATCACTGAACCCAGAGTTGCCAGAGCCAAATTCGTGTTGACGGAAAATACTGGACCAATCAAAGTATTGTTGACCAAGGGCTGTGTTATTTTTTTTCACAACTTCTTTTCGCACGTCTGAAAAAAAAACGGCATGAAACAGATAACATTCAAACTGCGGGCTGCAGAGTGGTTCGTTTTGTTATAAAATTTGGAATGGCACTGGAAAAAGGACTGTGGATGCACCACAGAGTTCAATACCCTGGCGACGCACACAAACCTTCATTCACCCTGTTGACTGTATGCAAATATTGCAGAAATTCCCTGGCTGTGTGCTGGAAAATTGTAGTCAAAGACTACATCTGAAATTCGTCCCAGTCACCTGGAAAATTGAATCACGTCAAGATTCACGTCAACATCACGTCAAGATTCACGTCAACATCATGTCAAGATTCACGTCAACATCATGTCAAGATTCACGTCAACATCACGTCAAGATTGACGTCAACATCACCTCAAGATTCACATCAACATCACGTCAAGATTCACGTCAACATCATGTCAAGATTCACGTCAACATCATGTCAAGATTCACGTCAACATCACGTCAAGATTGACGTGAACATCACGTCAAGATTCACCTGAATATCACGTCAAGATTCACATCATTATTGACGTCAACATCACGTCAAGATTCACATCATTATTGACGTCAACATCACGTCAAGATTCACATCATTATTGACGTCAACATCACGTCAAAATTCACGTCAACATCATGTCAACATTGACGTCAACAACACGGGAATCACAATATTGGATGCCTTGTTCACTCATAACGTTTCCTTGTGGTTCGCACTTCCCATCAAACTTTGTCTGGCAGGATTTCTCGTGAAACACAAAATGCATTTAGAAAGTGTGCCTTACCTGTCCAGTCAAAACAAACAGAAGTTCGCATCATGTTGACTTGCGCTGCCCCTGGTGCAGCCCTGGGCACAATCTCATCATCACTGCGATGAGTTCGTCTTTTACCTGATGAGATGGACAGTTTTCTTTGATGTTGGACTCAAAAGGAACAATGCCCCAAGCGTATAGTGCTCATGAAGTTTGATGTCTGAGGCACTGTGAAAACACGGGGCATCAGCCTCAGACATTTTATTGTTTGGATGGTCACTTTGATGTTGCAACATTTTATTTGTTGAGGTTTTCGTGAGTGTAATTCTCGTGTCCGTCAACTTTCACTGAAATTTTCTTCTTCTTGTCGTTTCAATGGGAAATGTAATTTTCACATCATTGTTGGCATTTTGTTTCTATTTGGCTGGCACAAAAAGTGAAAACCTGGAGTTCAAAGAAACAAAAATGAGGCGACGGCCCCAACATAAGAAAATGAAGATGTGTTGAACAAAACAACAAAGAATTTTCTGTGTGCTGTGGCGTTCTGTGTTTCTCATTCCAGGGATCCATTTCATTTTTGGTCTGTGTTAATTTTCCGCATCCATGCTGTTAAATTTGCATCAACACCAGCGGGTTCTGTGTTTTTCTGTGATGCGCATCCCTCAAGTGTTCTGCATTCTGCTATGAATCCTGTTCTTTTGGTGCCACTGAACACAATACAACTCAGAGCTGAATGTAGAATGTAGCAGGTGGAAGGCACCCAACACAACGTCCCTGTTTCGTTCTGACAATCATTCACTTTTGGGGGGTGGGGACATGTTCACGTTTTTGAGTCTCTTCAAAAATCATCCAGCGACAAAAGAAGCACTTGTGGGTACAAGCACTGCGAGGTGGCCTCTGCAATGATTCAGCTTGTTTCTGTGCAAAATTGAAAATATGTTCAACAATTTATGCTCAACAACCCCTTCCCATGAACTCAGAGGGGTTGGGGCCAATAAGACACACCAAGGTAAGGGCATTGGACCATGGTAAGGCCGAGGCGGTAGCAATACAGTAGAATAAACACAGGTACAAAAAAAACCACCAAGAATGAGAAGCTGCTAAAGAATCACAAGTGCCTGGATGCAAGGAAGCTGCTGCCTGTCTGACTGAGTACTCAGTGCACAGAGTAGGATCTCCTTTGGTTGTACTAACAGCTGAAAGGCACAAACTCTGGTCTAAGGGTTATGGCACCCATGCACCAAACCCAGACACTATCACAGCCGTGTGACAATGCATGGACTGTAACCGGACTGGTCCAGAGGTATTGCTATGGGAATAACCGCAAAGCGAAACGCACGGAACACATGGCTGAAGACCAGGCTCCTCTTCCCTGTATGTACAGTCCTTTCGACATCACAAAGACATACTGTGCTCAAGATCGGCCGTGTTGAGGTACAGGATGCCTTAAATTTCCTTTGTATGGTACCCTAATTGCTGGATGGGTGACATAGATATCAAACCAAGTTTCCAAAGACTAATGATCAAATGATATCTTTGTCGCAGATCTGGCAATTGGGGCACGTGGAAAAATGAGTGGATGTATTTGCTAAACCTCCGTATTGTTTGATGTAGGCGACCTGGCAACCGGAGTCACACTGGATTGCAATGGGTTGGTTCAAATGAAACACATTTTGGCCAACCTAGATCTATCCACAGCAACCTGCAAATGAGACGAGTTGCTGTTTGTGTTGCTCAGGATCGATCGTTGTGACCCCAGGCTGGGAGATCAACCATAAACAGACCTTCAGGCTGTACATGTGTTGACCCTGTGCTGCCCCCTTTCATTGCATTCCAGCAAAAGACTCAGAGATGCTTGGTTTTTTGAGGGACGTTTTTTTTATCACAAAATCTTTTGCAGTTGTTTGTAAATTTCAGGAATTTATTGAGAATTCTTTTCTGTGCTTGACAAGACATGAAAAAGTCACAAGGTGACCAGAAAGGTTCTTTTTGTTGGCAAGGACCCAAGGGAGAGTGAAGTACTGGTGTTCAGGTGCCAACTTACCAAATCACTTGATGTTTGGTGTGGTGAACAATGACCCAGCAAATTATAAAGAGTGTGTTTGTGTGCTAAAAAATGAGCATTGGGAGGGGGAGACAAAGTAAAAGAGAGAGAGAGAGGATGAGAGACACAGAGAGACAGACAGACAGGCAGAGAGAGACCTGTTTCAGTACAAAATTGGCCTGGAAAGGGAATTTTTCACAGAAAAATACCCCCAGGAAGGTCGCGTGATTTGCTCAATTGTCGCCCAAACTGAGATTGAAACAAATTCCTTCCTGGCGCAACATGCTGCAACTGAACCAAATGTACTGACCAAGTTTGAACAAAATTGAGCCCCATTTTCATTGAAAAAGTGCTGTCCACGATGCCTCATGTGCTTTGCACCCGGTACCCATTCGGGAACCAGGAGCAAATCACCCAAAAGTGCGCAACTATTGGATGTCGTGGTTGATGGTATGGTGGTTCTATGCATGATATTATGTGACAGCAGAAACATTTTGCTGTCAGGAAGAAGTCACCATAGCAATGGTTTGAATCATGACAGTCACCATCCTTTTTAAATTCAAAAATTTATTGCAAAATACACCTTGTACATACACTTCAGATAGAGAGAATGAGAGAGATAGAAAGAAGACAGGAAGACAGACAGAGAGGGAGAGAGAGAGAGTGGGTGAGAGAGAAAGTTACAGAATAAGCAGGAGAGAGAGAGAAATGGAGAGGAGTGAGAGAAAGAAAGAGAGAGAGAATGAATGAATGAATGAATGAATGAATGAATGAATGAATGAATGAATGAATGAAAGGCAGACAGGGTGAGGAGGGTGGAGAGCGACGGAGGACTGAGTCAACGCAGGTAAAGACGGTTGTGGAGAATTTTTTTTTTTGTTTTTTTGTTTCAATTTATCCTTTGTGCAGTTCATGCACCCAAAGCTTCAGCACTCTGGCGAGAGACCAATATCCAGGTGTCGTTCGAAATTATACAGAACCAAAATAATTATCTCCCCAGATAAAAACGAGATGAGTGGAGATCCAAGGACTGCCCGAAGGAAGCAATATGCAGTGTTGACTTTGTGCAGAGATCCAACTGAAGTGAAACCTCGCACCTTTATCACATCCGCCAAACACCAACACACAGAACAGACTGCTGGACATCTCCACTCCAAGTTTTCAGGTACTATTTAGGTGATTTGAGGAGCTTGGTCCGATTTGTGACCTTTTGGAAAAAGCCAGCGAAATCGGAGTGAGCGAAATCAAATCACCTGTAGGCAGCCTCTTCCAAAAGTATGTCAGCAGCAGTTTCATGGTCAAGATGAGGATTGATTTGGGATC
>JAAUXT010065017.1_pt1 | contig 17081 bp, 21 predicted proteins | sample 7278171 | NCBI WGS metagenome assembly JAAUXT01 (sample SAMN14350112, study PRJNA611818) | marine sediment metagenome | isolation source: surface marine sediment (1.8m) | place: French Polynesia: Moorea | collected 2018-08
AATAGGCTGGTCATCGCAGATGTACATGTGACAACGTACGAGGGCTGTACCAAAATAGGCTGGTCATCGCAGATTGCTAGGTCCATGACATCCCCACTTTTGTTTGTGAACCACATTGTAGAAGTTTCTTGTCTCAAGCTCTCTGCCATGATCTTTGTGTATGCATTGACAATGGTGGGAAAACTTCTGCACAACAGGAGAAAATGCCAGTCCACTAATCTGCGATGGTCGGCCTATTTTGGTACACCCTACGTATCTCACAGATGCAACTCCCCTACTCTGGAAGAGTCCACAGTTGACTTGACAATAATTTCTTGAATCAAAAACCCAAAGAATATCTCTTTATTTTTCTTGAAGTTATGTGGTTTCAATGGGCTCTTAAACCCAAGTTTGGTTTCAAAAATTGTGGGAATTTTTATTTGTTTTCACTTCTGTGGACTCTTCCAGAACAGGGGAGTTGCATCTGCAAGCTACGTGTCACGTGTACGTTTTGCGGCTGTGGAGCGTGTTGCTAAAACAGCCCGTTGACTAGCACGCAGCGCACGGCACACCCAGCGAGCGACGCGACGCCGCGGGGCCACGTGGCGCAGCCCCGCACGTGTTCACCCGCCGTCAACAGCTGCGGCTGCGTCGAGCCAATTAGGAAATGGGAGAAGCCAGGTCCGACCGCTTCGTCGAGGGATCAAAAAGCAATCAAGAAAATCAGCCCTGCTGCCTCTTCTTTTCCACGTCCGCACGAAACGAACCGGCGACAGGCGGCCGTCCGTCTTCGCATCGTCCGCGACAACTGCGCTGCTGCGTCTGGGCGATGTTCGGGAACTCCCCCATCCAAGACATACACACACACACACACACACACACACACACACACACACACACACACATACACACACACCGCCGCCGCTGGGTCCGCACGTCGAGTTGTGCCTGTCGTCAACAGCGCAGAAGCGACGGTGACCCGGCTCCGTGCTCGGCACAGCCGGATTAACACGAGACACAGTCCTTCACTGTCGCTTCGTGTTGTACAGAGCTGATCCCTGATCCCCGACCCCTGATCTCTCATACGTTCGCACCAATGACAAGCCTAAACTTCGTCCTTGCCTCTGCCACAAATCCAAACCAAACACTGCTTCGAGTGAAGTTCTGCCACTTCTATTTCTGATGTACGCAGGTGTTGAAGTCTGTTCCCTCCGACATTGAACCTCATCTGGTATGCACTTCCAACCCAGCACTTTTGATCCCACAATCACAAACAAACTCCAATACAGCGGAACCAGGCGTCGTGACGTCATGACCTGACAAAGCGCTAACACGGCGCACAGAGCGCTGACACGGCGCTACCTGACGTCATCAGAGCGCTCCGCAGCTCGCACGACGCCGCCGGCGCCACGTCGCACGTGAATCGGGACCGTTTGACGTTGACAGCGTGCATTGCGTCTCTGCAAGGTGTCGCCAACGGGCGCCGCGTCGTCTCTCTCCAAGGGAACAGCCATACGAGTACGACTGCAACGGTTCCCGTTTCTTTCGGTTTGTTTTGTTTTGTCAGGGATGTTGGTCCTTGAGGCCTGTTTCACACTGAATGCGACGCGTTGCGTCCCGTGACGCGCCACCTGCTGACTGAGAGGCGCAGACGGGGCAGGCCGCACCGAGCATGGCCGTGGCCTGGAGCCCGGGTGATGGAGAGCCCAACTGATTCGAGCAAACTTCATCACGAATTCATGAGCACAACCTTGTTATTTCACGCCAATATCGCCGCGGCCCTCATCAATAAGCCGCCCAAGCAACTTTGGGCGCGTTCGTTTCTTGCGCCGGACGAGCCGAGGTGGATCCATCCAGGGGTGAGTGTCGAACGTACCCATTCCATTGAGCCAGGAGATACGCATTGCAGTACCAACCGCATGACACGTGGGTACGTTGCATGGCAGGTTGGACGTTCGGCGAACAAAGCGAACGCGCCCACCGTGAGGAATGATTTCCGATGACAGGAGCGCGGCGGCGGTATCGATCCAGCCCGGCTCCGGTCGATCCGCTCCCTCCCGGCCCCGTGGAGTCCCCGCCCCCGGCGACGCAACTCTGATCTCCCGGAGCTCCAGGCCTCGACGATTCACACCGCGCTGCTGAACTGATGGCGTTCACCACATCACCGAAAGAGCAGCGCGTTTGTGGAGAGACTTCCACGAAATCGAGTGCCCAGCTGCTGCGAGTGAAACTCTCCTGGGACGTGGGGCCCGCGACTCACGGGCGAAGCGCGCACGGGTCCAAAAGCGGCACGGGACCCGCAGGTGAGCGTTGTTTGGCGCAGCACTGGCAGAAGAAGCTGTCCTCACGTGCGCAGCCTTCACCCCGAGTCGTCAGGCCCTGTCTCTCGGGACAACTGACCATCGCGCCATTCTCACATTTGACGCACACACACACCTCGCGCACCGTGTTTCGCCGTCCGCGAGCCTCAAGAGGTCAGATTCGAGGCGGACCCAACAGGCCCGCCACACCATAACCGCCGAGAAAACATCCCCGCCCCCCCCCCGCAAGTTTTCGAACACCTGCACAAAGGAAGATTCTTTCTTTTCCAAGTCCTTCTGTTCAAGCTAGAGTTGGTCCCACCTGCGATCCACCCCTTGACCAAATCCCGACAACGCGCCATTGCGACGCCATTCCAATTCAAATTTCGATGCCTGGTCCTAGAGTCTACGCAGCAGCCGCCGCGCAGCTCTGTGTGGAAATGAAGTCCGACCCGCGGGCTCAGCTGGTCCCGCCCACGTTTCTTTACAACACAAACCACAAGCCACGATCAGGCCAGGAAGAGCCGCGCGTCCTGTGCTGCGCTGTAGCGTCCTGGTACACGTCAACATGCGCATGCGTCTCGTTCCAACCAACCAACAGAGCTGGAGCCTCACTTGCCCATTGACTTGCACAGGGGCGCAGTTCCGATTGGGGATGCAGCGCCCTTTTGCTTCCACAGAGATGCAGGGCCTGCGGTTTGCATTGGGGCACCGCGCGCACTGACTGGCACAAGACCTCAGTGCGCTCTGAGCACTTGGCCTGTTGACTTACACAGGGACGCGACGCGTGACGCGGGACACGCCTTGGGCTCCCGGCCCTCGGCTTCTCCTCAGTCACGCAGTGGCCGACACAGGTGCGCTTCAGCCTTCGAGCTGCATTCAACACGACAACCACACCGACGACAATCACGCGAATTTTCTTCACCGGGGGGGGGGGGCAGGGTCCGCTCCGAGGGGGATGGGCGACGAGGGGACGATTGCAACTTTGAAAACTTGGTGCAACAAGAAGGCTATCGCCTGAAAAGCACGCAGTCTTATGCCAGTTCAGTTGGCCAGTGACAAAATAAAAACCCGAAAGATATTCAGGTCATTTCACTCAACCCAGGGGAGCCCACCCTTCCTTGCCGCCCCTTCCCTGGCCCCGCCCCAGCCACACGGAGCGTCACGTCACGACGTCAGCAGTGAATCCTGGTCGCGTGACTCCCTGTAGTCTCCTTCCCGAGAGGCGCAGCGATTCGTCTTCGTTACTGGGGCCGGATTTGTGGACGTCGCGTGAGAGCGGCGCGGTGAGCGCCGGACTCGGTGCTGTGTGACGTGTGACGGACGCCGTGTGACGTGACGGACGCCGTGTGACGTGCGCCGAGTGACGTGTGACGGACGCTGCGTGATGTGTGACGGACGCAACCACAGCGCGTCGACCCGAGCGCGCCCAGAGTCCGACCACCACAACAGGGACGCAACGCACGGACTGTCTCACGTGAACCCCGCCAACTTCGCGAATCCGTGGGTTCCATGTGAAAGAAACACGCCGTGCTGAAGGTCCTATTTTTCACACCTCGGGACACAGTGAAGTTCCGCTGCGTTGTGATCTGGGCAACTAGAAAAGGAAACAAGTGCCGCGCACAGAATTCATTTTCGGCGCACTTGGCGACCTGTGTCGGATCGACAAGACAACGTATCGCGTGACGCGGCGCAACTCACGACGCTCGACGCGTCTCCACATCCACGTCCGGCTGCTCGCTCCGATCGACACGGAGCCGGGTCGGGTTTCACTCATCACGGCTCGTCTTGGACAGACCACGAGTGACGCAGTGAAACATGATGTGCGGCGTTGAAACCCTCCACCTGAGTCGTTCCACTCCTTCATTTGACTGAGGAAACCAACAACATCCAAGGCACAGAAATTCGGATTCGTTCGAACTGTTTGTTTTGTGCACGCTCAGAAGCAAAGTTGCAGCGTCACGGCTGATCCCATGAGAGACCATCACCGCTTGTGGAGTGTTGGTTGTTGAGTGAACACGAGGTGAGCGGGTCGGACCGCGCCCCGTCCCGGGAATGCCAACCAGCGCACGGCTAAACAGGTGCGACGGGCGCACCTGCCGCCGCCTCAACGCTTCCCTCGCACTCGCACAACGAACAAGACGAGGAGGATGTACCTCGGCAGATCCAGGGGCCCTAGAGGCTTTGATTCCCTCTCCCAACCTTAGAATCCCCCCCCCCCAATTCTGCGCCTTGCTCCTTCCCCGTGTCACTTCATCTGGGTGTGGGCGCCCTCACCTCAATCCTGTACGCCAGAGGGAAGCGTGCTCACGATTCCGAGCACGTAAATATTCAACTTGAGGGGGCGCATTACTGTGTGAAGGGTGTTTCCTGATCATCCCGTCAAGCGACAGGTTCGTGTCACAAACTAGGACTCCCTTTGCTTCGCACACCTACCATTTTAACTGCATTGCAAACACAGACAAGTCGCTTTCCGCACACAAGACCCTCGTGTATCTTTCGCTTCGTCGGCAAATATTTGTCATTGCGCACAATATGAAACGACACAGACTTGAAGCCATACACACAGAGCTCGGAGGAACTTCACAGAACGATTCATCGAGCTTCAATTCATTTCCTTTTCATCAGACATGCAGCTCTGGCAGCAAAGGCTTCGTCGCACACGTTTTTCAACACCGAATCCGTCGACACATGAGCGGAATGCACACGCACTCTCCGTCCCTGTGGGAACAATGCCTTTGTTAAATAATCAAAACAAGATGTAATTTGCTCGCACCGGAGCTGACAGGACAGAATTACAGAGACGACTGCGGGTGAATACGCACATTCACAGACCAGCTCTCGGAGGGGTTGAGTAATGGGCCGCAGCCCTCCCCTCATGCCTTCTCTCACCCGAGCCACAGTCAAGTAATCAAATTGAAGCTGCCAATAAAGGCAAATTAGATCAAGCGACCAAATGTATCTGCCAGCATCGAGCACATGCTGCCGTTAAAAGACGGGAGCGGTGAGCACGCAATAAGAGCGCCGTCCCCGCTGAGCACAGCTTCGGTACGGCGCACGCAACGCCCGTTCCCTCCTGCACCTCAGGGACAACGCCGTTTCTGCACGAAGCTTGACGAGGCTCCAGTCTTCAGCGCCAATGGGACTCTCTTCTGGTGGATTCCAGACCAGAGGCGGATTCAGGGCCTCCAACCCTGGAGAAGGGGCCACAGATTGCAATGTTTCCTGTACAAATTTTAAAAGTTGAATCTGGGTCCCTTGCTTCCTTGGGCGTCCCACCCCCGGACCAAATCCCGGATCCATCCCTCCTCAGTGTGACGCGCAGTTCGGCTCAGGCCAAACGCGCCTTCACTCGCATCGATAAAGCCGCATTGGAGGCTTCGTTGTGAAACCCAAATGGGCATCGCGCGGCCGGCCGGGCCGGGAGGATGCTGCCGACAGCGATCAATCACTCCTCAACCTGACTTTCGTTTTTGTCTTTCCAAGTGAAATCGATTGTGGGAAAACACGCTCCAAATGTGGCAGTGAGTGAAGATCACGATTTTCACTTGGATCTGTACGTTTCAAAACTTCCTGCTGTGGTGATTCTGCCTGGATGATTTCTTCCTGCCTTACAAACACAACTTTTGCTCGTATATCTAGACTGCTTTGTTTCAGAAACGGCAACCACAACTGAGATTGTTCGGTGAATTTGACTGACCGACACATTCCAGCTTCAAAGATGGGCTCAAAGACACGAAACATCAACATGAAATAGCTTCCACAACTTGAACAGTCTGTGGATCTGTCACTGAACGCATTTGAATCGTCCTTCACTTGAGATGGTTCGTCTTTGATTTGGAAGCACATGCACACGGACCTGACTCCAGAACGACAAGTTGGGACTTCAGAAGTCGACAAAGCTGTCACCGACTTGACACAAGGAATGACAGAAGAAAATATTGTTCTCTTACCTGCACCTCAACCAACCGGAAAATCCGGATCAAACAATATCCAGTGCAAACACAATAACTTTAAATTTAATATTTACCTGAGAATCCGGCTATTCCAACAAGTAATACGCAGATAACTGACAATTTAGTCAAAGAATGTTGAGGCAGGCAGACGCCCGCCGCCATCATGGTTGCTTCTGCCCTCTCGTGTTGATCTCGGCGGCGGCGGCGACATCTCGCGGGAGGCGAGACCCGCCGCGCCGTGTGATTGGACAGGAGCCGCGAAAACATCCCAAGTTTGAAATTTAGTTTTTACGTGTGGATGAAATTTGGAATTTAACACAATTCAACGCAGCATTAATTGCAATTATAACGTCGGCGGTATTTCGTGGACATAGGTGAAACTTTTGAGAGCAGAAAGGTGAGGTTTTATTGCACAGAACTCCTGGAAAAGGAAGTTCGCAAACTGGGTCAAAAATTTAAATGTCACTCATGTTTTTGGCTGTCTTGAAGACAATTGTAGAATAGATCTACCTTATTTGTGGATCAAGAAAAGATCTAGAGTCCACGATTGTGTTCTCGAAACAAAGAAAATTGTAGAGGTCTTAGCCGCCCAATTCTGCAACGGAATTCTAGCAGGGCAAAACGAACCCCACGAACGAGTCCATTGACCACCAAACGGAGGAGATCGACGCCCAAAAGCCAGATTCACCACACCAACTGGTGAGGCCAGATCCACCACACGGACTGGTGGGGCCAGATCCACCACACCAAGTAGATCTAGTGGGGCCAGATCTACCACACCGACTGGGTCAGATTCACCACACCAGCTGGTGGTGATTTCAGGTGAAAATAAGTTCAAGTCATCTCGTTTCATTGCATAAACATTTGTGGCAGAGACATGCCGGCTTCACTCGCGAAGAAAAGCTCGACTGCGGGCAAACGAACGACCAAAGTTCGTCCCGCCCCAGACTTCAAGAAGCTGCATCAAAAGTTCGAGCAGAAGTTCCAGCAGGGAAAGGCGTGCACCAAGAAGCCGTCCACCGTCGTGAGTGTAGCTGTCCACTTGTCGAGCCAAGGGCGAATCTTGGATTTGGGGCTGACCACACACACACACATACGAGGCTGTTCCAAAATGTCTTTGACGTGCATGATGATTGACCTGATTGTTTTGTTTTGGTGTCCACATTCCAAGAACAGCCAACACTGTGAAAAACTGTATCTTTACTTCAACAAAGCTCCAAAAGACAACTAAACTTCCAATATTTCAACCAGACTTCTGAGGTTCTTTTGACAGTGAATTGACCGGACTACCTTGGCATTGATCTATTTCCAATCTGTGCTGCATGACAAAACATTTCACCAACCATGCACGTTAAAGACATTTTGGAACAGCCTCGTACCTCAGGGTTTCAGTCCCCCATGTCGGGCTGTCGCTCACTGTCCTGCGAGGTGTTTTCATTCGCCAATGAGAACGTTCATCTTCCCACCTCCCCATCGTGTGCTCTGTTTGGGGTTTCAGTTTTGCCGAACCTATAAGACAAGTGTTCCTGTTTCAGGTGGAGGAGTTCGACTTGTCAAAAGCCGGTGGGCGGGTTCAGCTCGCCAAGGTTCGAACCCCGGGCAGAACTGCGGCCACGCATCAGACCGACACAGGGGATGACGAGGACAAGGAAAACTACGGGCAACCTCAGTTCGGGCACCACAAAGAAGGCGCGCGGCAAGAGAAAAGTGAGCAACCACCATGTTCCAAAACTGCGTGTCCTCCCTCCTGATCGAAAGAGGGAATGAGTCTGTGAAAGTGAGGGTCCTGTTCGCGTGTCGACCGAATCCTTGGAATCCATTGCAGATGTAGAATTTGTGAGTGACAAGAGCGCGCTGGAGAGTATCCTGGACAACAGCGGCGTCACCCTGGAGACGCTGTATCCACAGCAACACAACGTCGTGCGGCAGACGGTGGACGGGAGGACGGTGACGACGCCTTCGGCGGCGCTGATTCGCAGACAGACCACCGCCTCCGTACGGCATCCTCTCTTCTCTTCACTTTCATCCTGCAGTTTCGAGTGTTTTGGACTCAAGTGTGCCCAGCACGACTTCACTCACACAAGCACAATGCAACTTTGCTCCTGTACGCGTTAGAAATCTATCTTGACGTTGCATTGCAGAACGTGCGACGCTCCATCTACTACACGGGCGGCGCGCGACCGTCGCCGCAGCAGGCGTTCTCCGACTACGCGCGCCACGTGCTCTCCATGTCGCGGCGCATCGCCGCCGGGACGGCGTTCAACCCGGACAGGAACGCGGGCGCCTCGCCCTGTCTCCGCGCACGGCGCGCGCCTGGTCGGTGGCGTCTTCTGCTCAAAGAGCCGTGTGCTGGAAATTGAGAATGCTGTCAGACAGAAGACAATGGAGGGGAGGGGGACAAATCAACACACACAGGAAACTTCACAATTTTGCTTGAATTTGTTCACTGTCAGTGATTCTTCTTGTCCTTTATTTTGTAGGTGCGTCGCCTATGACGCCCAGAATGTCTATTTTTGACCGCTTGCCGTCTCGCAAAACTCCATCGAGATCAGGTGTCCGACCCGAGGTGAGCTGCTGCATATTCACGAGTACTCCGCGCCCAGCTGCTGTTTCTCACGTGTCAGTGCACCGTCAAATGGCACGGACGGTTTTCTCTCCTCGTGACACAGTCGCTGGATGTTTCGGTGGACGCGGGCTGCTCGTTGCGATGCCATTCTCATTGAAATGTGCATCTTCGTTTTTCAGCCACAGAGAATCCCAGTCGATGGCCGATCTCCGGTCTTCAAAGTTCCAACTTCAGTGTCAAAGGTCAGTCTCAACACGAGTCAGATCCAGGTCACCAAACCGGGGTTCGTTTTCGCTCCTGGGGTGCCTCTGCACACGCGCAATGAACGACGTTCAGCACCTTACGGTCCCTTTTGTGCTTCAGACGAGCAGAAGCAGCGGGAAGACATGGAGGGACGTGCTCAGCGAAGACACGGAGCAGCTCGAGGTAAAGACGGCGGTTGAGTTGTGCAGGGAACCAACCCACGCGTTGCGAACAGGCCCACGTCCCACCAGACACGTGAAACTTTGGGCTTCACGCCACGCCCATCTAGTTTTACATCGTGAGTGGTTCGGTGCCGTTTTCAGAAGCTGGAGGAGCTGGAGAAGGAACTGGAGAGCGACATCGAGGAGATGGAGCAGAAGACGTGTGAGCGGAGGCTGAGGAAGGGCCGCTCCCCGCGCTGCGTCAGGTGCGCGGCGCTAATTGAGCGCGTTCTTTTCTTGGGGCTCATCACATTGGGTCGGATCCCGGGTTCGGTGGGAGCACGTCCACCTGAAAAAATGTACCTGTTAATATGAAGAAACACTTGCGCCAGCGCCACAAAGGCAGGGAGGCACATCCTACTTCATCTCTGCAGCCCGCGTCCACGAAGTACGAGGTAAGGTCACAAAGTAACGGTTTTTCGGGCGTGGTCCGTACTTTTTTTGATCCGATTGAAAATTCTTTTTGCCCCTGCCAAGCCAACATGATCGACCATGTACTGGTGCAAAAAGGGACTTGTGACTCAATGCCTTCCCTGTTTGCACTCGGAGCTGGAATGGCCTCGCAGAACTCTGTCATTTCACCGATCGCAAGTCAAATTTTGCAATGCCATCGACAAAGAAGGAGCAGTGAATTGAGGTGCGATTTCTGGAACAATCCGGCATGTCTCAAGTTGACATTTGCAGGAAGCTGAGAGAAGTCCATGGAGATGCAGCTTTGAGTCAAACAAGTGTGAGAAGATGGTTTGTCCGGGCACAAGAAGGCGACAACCTGAAGGACAAGGCGCGCAGTGGACGTCCCAAGAAGAGAACACCAGAAAAGATCCAGGAGGCGACAGAGAAGCTGGACACAGACCATCACACCTCCCTCCGCGGACTGAGCAGGATGCTTCAGATCTCCAAAGGAACCACCCACAAGCTCCTGCACAAGGACCTGAACATGTCAAAGAAGTCTGCCAAGTGGGTGCCACACCTTCTCACGGATCAGCAGAAGCAGAGAAGAGTGATGATGTGCAGGCAGACTTTGGCAATGATGCGCCGCCGACACAACCCCATCCAGCACATCGTGGTTGAAGATGAGTCATGGGTGTGTGCTTGGGAGCCAGAGAGCAACAGGGCCTCCAAGCAGTGGCTCAAACCGGGGGAACTACGCCCACAAAAAGTGAGGAAAGAGCAGTCAACCCAGAAGGTGATGCTCACCGTCTTCTTCGACGAAATTGGGGTGATTCATCATGAGACAACACCATCTGGACTCGGCATTAGAGGTGAAGTTTACTGCGGAATTTTGGGCAGATTCATGGAATCCCTGCAGGAGAAACGCCCTGATCTTCACCGCAACAGGCACAACTGGGCTCTGCTCCATGATGGAGCTCTGGCCCACAAAGCAAGAATCAACATCCGCTTCTTGGGAGAAGAAAGGGTGCAGCTGCTTCCCCATCCTGGCTACTCACCTGACCTCTCCCCAGCCGATTACTGGTTCTTCAACCGTGTCAAGGAACCCATCAGAGGTGTCCGTTTCTGCAATGTGGACGCCTTGAAAACTGCCATCCAGGAAAGCATTGACAGTGTCCAGGTGCCAGAGTACTCAGCAGCCATGGACAGATTCCCCGAGAGGCTCAGGAAGTGCATTGCTGCTCAAGGAACTTATTTTGAAAGGAGTTGACATTTCTTGTTTGGACTTGCCCGCATGTCACCATGCCTTGAGTACTCAAGTTCCAGTCCTTTGTTGAGCCATAATCCACTTTTGTTTGCTTGAGGAACTAATAAAGGATTGCTGTTGTTGAAGCTCATCATTTTGGGTCGAAGTATTTGCTTGCCATCGCAAAAAAACCGTTACTTTGTGACCTTACCTCGTATTGGACTGTGTTCTAATCACCCTTGCGCCTGTGTGTATGTAGATCAGTTCAACGGGGACCACTGTGGGACCATTTCCACCGCACCAACTGGCGGGGTCAGGTCCACGACACCAATTGGCAGGTCCGGCATCAGCTGCGATGCATTTGGAACCTCGCCCCTGAAACGAGCCCTACTCTGAGGGACTTGTCGCTTGGTTCCGTGTAGCATCACGTCGTGTACACAAGCTGTTCGCCACGGAAAGATTGACTTGTACCTTTTGTTTTCAGCAAGAAGACGGCTTCTCCGCGGACACCCGGACGCAAAGCCAAGTCGCGTCTCGACGCGCTTGCGAACCTGTCTCCGATGCGGACCCCCGGGCAGCGGGCGGCGCGCGCCCCGGGGGAGGCGGCGGCGCGCAGCCCGGGACGCGCGGCCAGTCCCAAGCGGAAGGCGGAGCCTCTCGCCCCCGGGAACCAGCCGGACCCGACGTGCACGCCCCCGAAGAACAAGAGGCCCGTGCGAGAAGTGGACATCACCCCCAAATCTGTCAAGTGAGAACCTGGCGTTTGATGGTTTTTGCTCTCGGTCTCCCGTCGGGAGACATCATGAACACCAAAAGAATAGTGCATGGAAATGGAAAATGGGAAACACTGTGCATCTGAGGCACGTTGTACCGGTACAACAGATGGAGCTGACTTGATTGCGGGCTCTGCCTTCCTCCAGTATCCAGGATCCCTCTCCACGTTTGCAGCTGTCGGGGATTTCCTGGGTCAGTGTGAGCCGCCAGTTTGTTATTTGCAAAGTTCGCGTGCAATGAAACTGAATCTCTGATGCGTTTCACAGATCGAAGGTGAAGAAATTTTACGCCAAAGACGTGAACGGAGAAGCCCGAGCGATATTAGGGGAGCTGTCTCCGTCGGTGCGGCGGGCGAGCCCGGAGCGTCTCCCGGACGAGTACGACGCAGACGACAAGGTAACCATGGTGACGCGGATCAAGCAGTGCTTCTGAAAGAGTGGACATAACGTCTCACGTGGGGTTGTTCTTCCTGTTGCGCAGGAAAACTGCACTCCGAACGTGGTTCTGGAGACGCATGCGCACACGGACGGGTCCGAGGGCGCCACCGGAGACGACGGCGTCGTGCCGCTCGAGGAAGACGACGACGAGGTCAGTTTCTCTGGACTCGCGTCGGGACGTGGTCCTTATTGGGCGCGTCACGCGGTGCGTCCAGGCACAAATCTCCGGGCGCTGTGTCGCCAGAGTCGACGCAGCGCTCAACGTCCCTTCACTTACAAGTACACGGACGCCAAGGCACGACGCGTCAACTTGAAGCTGGTCCAACGTGTGTCCCATTTACTGACTTGAGCGCTCTTTCAGCAGCATGTGAAGCTGCGTGCGTTCACTGTGTCTTTGTCAACATGTTGTGGCCTATCTGTGACCTCGACCTTCACCCGGCTGTGATCTCGACCTTTGTCCGACCTTGACCCTGCAGGACGTGGACGAGCTGAACCGGACGCTGAGCCTGTCGATGGTGCAGATGTCGGACCTGGAGGCGGAGGTGACCAAGGCGCGGCGCCGCACCGACGACCCCGACAAACTGGTGCAGCAGCTGCAGCTCATCCAGCGCAAACAGCGCGAGCTGCTCCAGCTGCAGGTGGATCTCCAGGTCAGTCAGTAGGCACGGCTTCTTTTTCCGTGTTATCTTTTCCCACATTGAATTGAATCTCCTTGGGGCTGGGTGGGTCACATCTACCTGTGTCTGAGCACACGGATACCGCGTCAATCCACAGGCCAGTTGACATCGTCCACAGATTTGAGTTCCAATTTCGGGATGATGTTTACATTGCAGAAAAAGTTGACTCGAGCCCAGATGAAGAAGTGTGCGAGTGGAGCGGGACGGAGCGCGGCGCCGGGCGCCGGTCCTCTCAAGGCGCTGCCGCCGGTGGCGTCTGCTGATGAGAACGAACCGGGCGCCGAGCGGGACGATAGGCTCGGGTGAGATCTGCGGCGACAATGTGTGTCCATGACTTCGGAAACTTCGGCTAACAAACGCATCAGTGCGGCTGCACCCGCCATGCAATTGTTTGTGGGTTTTAAAATTACAACTTTTTTCGCTCTTTGCCAGCGGGAGAGTCACTCCGCCGGGTGACGAGGCTCGCAGACTAGACCTGACGACGCCGCTCAGGAAGGAACTCTTTCCCGCCTCCGCGGACCAACACACGAGAGAAGTGCATTTTAGCTTCGGTGGCGACATTGACGTAAGAACCCTGAATAGATGTTCACGTTTGGGGACGACTGCCCAAACTGTCCGATGTCGACTCCACCTGGAAACGAGTGTGAATTTGATTGCGTGCGTTGGTCCCCAGGTGCAGGTCTCGCCCCTGGAGTCCGCCCACGGGAGCAGCACCGGATTCTCCGTGAGCAGCTGCAAGGATGACGTCATCAGCAGCGATGACGTCAGCAGTGAGGCGTGCAGCGTCTTCCACTCCCCGGTGGAAGTGCAAATCTACGGACAGAGCGGCGAGGTGGAGCAGGCGTGGCGGACCGAGGCCTGCACCAGGTGCGTCGTGCCTCTGCACTCGTTGTGCGGGCTCACCTCATTCCCGTTCTCACGGACTGGCAGCACATACATACATACATACATACACACATACATACATACGCACACACGCACACACACACACAGGTCCGCGCACATGCAGGCACACACTCACGAGTCCGCGAGAAGGCACGCGCGCTCACTTTTCCAAAGCTCACCACACCCCTCGCATATCTGTGATGAATTGGAACAGACCGCGCGCCTCCTCGCTCACCCGTCGCTCTTGTTTCAGCGTGAGCTACGCGCCTCCAGCGGCGTCCACGGCCTCCATCCCGATCGAGACGCCCAACAAGCAGGGCGCCCGCGCGGGGTCGCTGTTCAGCTTCAGCCTCAGCTCCGTGCCACCGCTCATGTCTCCGCTCCGGGTGAGTTCGCCGAGGCCTGCGTCCTCGTTTCGAGGATTCAGGGTGCAAGCAAAGCTTCACTGCAGTGCAGTTGAACAGGTTGGAAGTAAAAAGAGATACTTGGAACCCTCCTTCTCCCTTCAGTTTCCATCAGTAAAAAAACACAATGAAAAGCAGGCAGTCATGTGCTTGTGGTGTTGTGGGCTCCACACCGCGAATCCTGCAGGCTACATGTTGCATTGTGCAGTCACGGAACGTTGCGCTGAAATTCTCGAATGACGTCACGTGTTGCGTCGCGCTACGTGTTTCACGTGCTGGGTCAGCGCGATTTGCGTGCCGCTTGCATCATGTGTCGCGTCGCACTGGGTGTGTTCTGGGCTGCGTCATGTGAATCACTGGGCTGTTCGTCCGGAATGTCAATGCACGTGTCGGTGGCTACATCGCTCCCATGGGTTCACCACGGACGCAACAGCGCACAACGTGCAGTGCCAGAGAGCAACGCACGCGGTGCAGCCATGTTGGGTCGGAGTGCGCCTGCGTCACGGGAAGCGGAACACGAGGAAACCACGTGGGGTGGAACTTGTTTGCTGCACCTGTTGAGGTGGCTGCGATGTGGTGGTGACGGAATCGTATCACAGCCGCTTTGACAGGCGCGGTGAGCAGACGAGCGACAGGGAGGGACAGCTGCAGGCCCCCTCCGCGTGGCGACCTGGACGAGACGAGGCAGGCGTCTGGTCTGCACCAGGGTGTGGAGAATAGAACGCGCGATGCTGGATTTCTTTCGGACGTTCAGCCGAAGAAAACTGGAGGAAAGGAACAAGAATGCCAGCGCATTGAACACCCCGCACTCGGCAAATTCACTTCTTCCGGTGCGAATCTGACCCAATATGGTGTATCTGGCCTTTGAAACTGGTCTCCGAACACACATGGACGCGGGGGTGATGCAGCGCGCTTCTGCCACTTTGTGGGAAAGAAAGACTAGCTCCACGTCACGTGTTGAATTGCATTTCAGGTGGAGATTCCGGAGAAGGACTGCGGCTACCCCCGGAGCGACTCGCTGCTGTGTCTCCGCGACCTGCTCGCCTCCGCCTCCCCCGGCGCCGCCCTCACCGCCCCGGGCCTGCGCTCCCCCGACGCCGACCCGCGCATGCCCAGCGCTCCGCACACGCCCGGCGTCCCGCCCGCGCTCAGCGCATGCGCGACGCCTCCGCGGACAGCTGCGCAGGCGGTGGCGCAGTACGACCCGCCCAGCTCGCCGCACACCCCGAGGAGCATCTTCAGCCACTCGTTCACGTCGGCGCTGTCTCCGTGCGACGCCACTCTGTCTCCGCTCAACATCTCCGCTGCCGACATCTACGATGCAGGTGCAGCTCCCTCCGCGTCGGATGTTTGACTTGGTGGTGTGTGCGTGTGTATGTGTGCGTGCGTGTGCAGCTTTGGACCACCTGGTGGTGCGGATGGAAATTGAGGGAGTTTCGAGCACGTGTTGTGCTCAGGCACTCACACGTGATCGCCCGTGCACGTTTGTGTGACGTCACTAACGTCGCGCCTCGTCCTGCTCCAGGGTCGCTGTCGCTGCTGGGGAACCTGACGCCGCCGCCGCCGTGCCGCTCCCCGTGCGCCGCGCCGTGCCGGTCCTCGCCGCGCGTGCGCGCCTCGCGCAGCCTCCTCGACCAGTGCCTCCTCACGCAGGCGCACATCCGCTACCAGGACGCGCTCGCTGACGACGAGGTCGCCAGGTAACCGCCGCCACGTGCACTCAGGTCAAAACTCGTGGCAACCCGAACTTTTCCCTCTCAACGCAAATTCGCTTTGAAGTGACACTGACTTCCAGGTTGCCAGGCAACCTGAACCTTTTATTTGCTGACGCTGACGTGCTTTTGTTTCACGTTGGCCGATGGGCGCTTTTACCCAACTCGCACGCTGACACGCACACGTGCCTCTGGTTCGCAGACGTTGATGCGCACGTGCTTCCGGTTTGCAGGTACATGAACCGGCTGTCGGCGATGCCGCGCGCTCCGTCCCCGAACTGCAGGTGCCGCGAGCCGCTGAGCAAGATGCTCGAGGAGGGCGACGACAAGGTACGGACCCGCTGGGTGTTGGACCCGCTGGGTGTTCACCTCGCGGTGCGACGGCTCAGGGGGAGGGGGGGAGAGGTTTCAGGTACCGACGAACGCACCACATCTGCGCAAGGTGTCGGCATGTTTCCTGTCCCACCTGACTCTGCCTTCACACTCTGCCTCTTCTGTCAATCTCGCTGTCTCTCTGTAAGAACCAGTTCCCGTGATGAAACAGTGATTGTCGGACGCGGGTGTCAGCACTGATGAAATTCTTGTTGCAGCACTTCGTGCCGCTGTGGCAGCCGGAGACTTGCGATGAAGCAGTCTTCTACCCGATCGTCTGTCCGGTGCCGACGAGGCCCAACGACTCCTAGCGGCGGTCCGGAGCATAACAGACGCGGATCCAGGGATGCTGGATCAGCATCAGGGCTGGATCCAGGGACAACAGACAGGTGGATCCAGGAACAGCGTGTGACAATCTGTGTGATTGTGTTCAGGACTCTTCGTTGCTATCGCGACGGACGTTGCTGTTGTGATTAGCTGTTGCAAGGACGAGCTTATTTGTGTGCATGGGACCCAGATTGACTCTCCACAGGCCGGACCTGGAGATGTGAGGTGATCTGCTCGAGCGCTGTGCCTTGGTTTGAAACGAGCGTCGGAACATCACTTGATCGCGCGTGTTCATGCGCCTGCGCACTCGCAGCATCGAATAGTCGGTACCCCGTGGCCACAGACACTCAGCAACTTGCGGGTGTTCTGCGTGGGGGGGGGGGGGCGGGGGGGGGGGCGGGTGGGGGGGGGGCTGGGGGGCCGGGGGGGTGGGGCGGGAGGGGGGGGGGGGGGGGGGGTGGCGGGGGGCGGGGCGGGCGGCGCGCGCCAGGCCCCCCCACCCGGGCGCGCCGGGGGTCCCGCAGGGCACCCGGCACGAGGCCGGGGCCCGGGCCGCGTCCACGGGCGCGAAGCGCACGGCGCCCGAGCAAGG
>JAAUXT010120938.1_pt1 | contig 17081 bp, 23 predicted proteins | sample 7278171 | NCBI WGS metagenome assembly JAAUXT01 (sample SAMN14350112, study PRJNA611818) | marine sediment metagenome | isolation source: surface marine sediment (1.8m) | place: French Polynesia: Moorea | collected 2018-08
TGTGTGAGAGAGAGAGAAAGAGAGAGAGAGAGAGAGAGAGAGAGAGAGAGAGTAGTGAATGTCTGATCGTGACTTGAGTTCGTGTAAACGATTGGGCTTGAGCTCTGCCCCCCGTTGGACATGTGGAGGGATATGAGGAGAGGACTGTTCCCAACCCCATCGCCAGACGAAAAATCACTTTTGAACCTGGGCAACAAGGCGCGGTGTGGGTCATTGATGTGTGGGGCCCATCGCACCGACAGAGGGCGGAACCTCCTGGCTGATGAAAGGTTTTGTGCAGAAACTCAATTTGCAGCGTAAAATGCAGTTTCCATTTCTTCATGAATAAATTACTCCGTCTGTTGGAGGAAGGTGGTCACACGGCGAGTTGTCCACCGAGACCGACGGGAGATGTGTGGAAAAGTGACCTCGTGAGGGCAGAAATACTCAGGATGAGTAACAGAGTCCACGCAAGCGTGACGAAATGCCCCTGCCCAGTCCCGGGGGTGAGCTCCGAATCTGCTCACATTTGTTTGGTGCGAATGCTCCCAGACCCCCTCTGTTCCCAGGGGTCAGGCGTGGGAGCTCCCGTGATCCCACAGACCCACTCACTCCTGGACCCCTGTTAGATCTGCCTGATCACGTCTGGATCTAAAACATGAGAACAAACCCGATCTTGAGATCAGCGGCAGATCCAGGAGACCTGAGATCCCCCACGATGGAGACAACAGATCATGCAACCTCTGTTGCAAAACATCGATGGCGATTGGCTGCAGAACAAAGCACTTGTATCGCCTTGTGTCGTACAACAGTGTCACGGGAACTGTTTATCAGCCCTGGCGGATCCACAGGACTCACAGCAGCTGGGAGATTCAGGACTGGAACAGCTGGTCCAAGCTGGAGCCCTTGTGGCGACAAACTTCCCAACTTGCCACAACACAAACATGCAAAATGGAAACATTGACGCCTGCAGCACAAAATTGGAGGGGAAAACTAATTTGGGGAGAGTCCCTAATGCAGAGAGGCTCTGCATTAGTCTGCTCCAAAACTTACAGCACAACACTCGATTGTGTTGTTTTGGCCTTAAACACCTCATCGTCGAGTTGTATCGCAGACGAACTGTGTCAGTAATTTCCTCTGATTTGATGCATCTGGCCGCAGTTGCAATTGTTGATTGTTCAGCTGAGTTTGTGGTGCTGTGAGTTCCAGCTTCATTGTGCAATGGTCCAAACAATTGTAACGGAGACGAGCGAATCCGGAGTCTGTGACTCGATACCAGCGTGGGGATTCGGTGGCCTGCCAGCTCGGAAACACTGTATCCATCCAAGACACCGACAGTACAACCTGACACCAGAAAACCAAGGGAAATGTTGGGGTGCACCTTTTGGGTGAATTCATGTGCTGGGCGAAACAGAGAAGTGCAAGAACAGAAGTGAGAGTTCTTGGAGAGACAGAGAGAGAGAGAGAGAGCGAGAGACAGAGAGAGAGAGAGAGACAGACAGACAGACAGACAGACAGACAGAGAAAGAAAGAGCTGGGGAACTTTCACAAAGCCCCTACGCATGCATGCAGCCATCGTGAGCGTGAGTGCCCGCGCGCCTGAAGCAGCTTCCTGCGCAGCCGTGGTGATGTGGGCCCCGGGGACCGCTCTGAGTGCTCGTCCAGCCCATCCTCTGCAGCAAGAAAGCCTCGTGTTCTCCACACGGGGGACAGATCCGGAAGCAGAATTGATGTGGGGGCAGTGGGGGGACCCTGTGTCAGGGGTGGATCCAGCAACCCTCAGGAACAGAAGCAATTTCTTCACCCCTGTTTTCAAAATTGGTGTCGGATCGTCGGACACCAATCGATGTCAGATCCTGTTGAGATCTCTCGGGTCTCCTGGGACCAGATCTCGCACAAAACGAGCGTCCTCTGCCTCTGGGGAGAAATTGACCTCGGAGATGAACCGCCATCTTTGCTCCAGCGGACACAAGGGTGGTCATGGCACAGATCCTCATCAAAAAAGCGACACCCTCATTTTTTGCTCAAGATTTGGGTTTACCCCGCTCGAAGGTTTTGACCTCTGATCTCAATCCTGGATCCGCACGAACTTTGCGTGTGTGACCCAGGTTCCTGCCGTCGAGGACCTCAATGCGGAAGCCTTTAAATAGCGCGGTCGTTGCGTGACCATTGATCAAAGATCCGGCGGATCCAGGATTCGGTTGGAGACTCAACCAGGGTCTGAACCCAGGAAAGCGCCCCCATTCGGGTCTGCTTTTCTGCAGGCACCAGAAATTGAGATAATGGGGGTGAACATTTGGGTGTTCATATTTTTTTCACGGCAAAGGGCCGACCTTCTGGCTGGACATGCCAAAGCAATTTTACTCCCTCTGTTTATCTCCGGTGTGGGGCTGCACGTTGAGCGCGTCTGTATGCGAGTCACGTGCTCTTCTCTGGTCACGTGTCCAGCCGGAAATTGGACATTGGTCGCTGGACTGATTAGCGACTCGTGCGCGGGTGAATATGGAACCCGAACCAGGGAGCAGAGGCCGAGGGGACGAACACTGAGGCAGATCCAGGGGCTCAGGCCCAGGTCCCCTGGAAAGAAAATGTGCTGGATTCCTGTTCGTTTTCAATGTTGAAATTGGCATCGGTTGGGGTTGGCACCTGCCCCCAAGAAATGCAGAATTTGCCCTGAGAGGCGGATTCCAGGGGCACACTTTGGCGAATTCAGGGTCTGGGTCCCACCAAAGAAAAAACAAGGGACGAATACTGCGGAAAATCAGTTTCGGTGGGGCCCCTGATTTGAGTTCTTACAAACGTGCATTTGTGGACCCTCACCTGAATCCTGGATCCGTTAGAAGCTCATTGTGTTCGCGAGCGACATTTTCCCGACAACAATTCGTCGCTTTGTGAAGGATCGACAGCGTCGCGGCGTCGCCCGCAGCAACGGACGCCCATCTCTATTTGCGGAATGCGCGATTTCTGATGGAGATGTCACAGTTGATCCTGATCACGGGATGAGAGGCGCTGAGTCACGAGATGTGCTGAAGCTCCGCGGCCAATTAAGGCTCCGAGTTCATTATTTTCCTGTGAGGCGTCATCAGTTAAGCTGCCGCGTCGGGGCCCCAGGGGAACGAGAGAACTTCCTCTTGCGGATCCAGGGGCCCGTGGGGCGTGGGCCGGACTCTACAAAGTCGATATCTGCCCTTGTTCTTGAATTGTGCGTGTTGGAGTTGCTTATTTGTAGGGGCAGAGGCGTGGGACCTTCAGTGTCTCCTGCAGCGGATCCAGGACGCATGTCTGGCCAGAGTCGAATGGCATCGGTGAGAGGGCACCAGCGATTTCTCGACCTCCAGGTCGCTGACTCACGAAAGTTTGTGCTCCTTAATCTTGTGCATTTGTTTTGAAAAGAGGGTTAATTGTGCGAAGTCCCTTTAGGGCGAAGCACCATGTGGTAGTGCAGTATATGGGAAGATGGATGAAATGTCCCTGTGGTAGTGCAGTATATGGGAAGGTGGATGAAATGTCCCCTGCCCCCTCCCCCTAACCCCCCTCCACTCCCCTAACACCCCCTCCCCCTGCCTAAATCCCCCTGTAGCCGAACCCCCCATAGCCAGACCCCCCTGCAGACAATGTGACTGGCAGAAGACAAGGAGGACAAGGAGGAATTCATGAACAAGGAAGAATTGACGACATTACTGACGCCGCAAGGGACTTCGCACTGCAGTTGCCTTGAGCACTGCTTCTTGTTGGATGTTCCAAGATCAGACAAGTGGCGACGATGGACGAGGGCCGGTCCCAGGCCACCTTGATCCACCCCTGGAAGACGGTGCGTCGCAGGCGGGCGCGCGTGCCTCCGGCCCGTGGCTGCCTATTTGCAAAAACCCATGTTTCTTCCGGTTCGTTAAACTCTCATTTCCCTGATTTACAAAGAGCCACAACTGAGAAACAAAGGTCAGATTTGGACGACGGGACTTTCCACCGGGTCCAGGGTGATGGTATGCAGCCGCCGTGGGGCCCTCGGAGGCTCATTTTTGAGTCAATAGAAAGTCTCCAACTTCTCCTCAACTCTCCCGGGGGTAGATCCTGGACTCAGTCCTGAAGCGAGACAACCGCGTTGCGACGTGGCTGAAGATCAGACCAGGAGGAACCAGCCTGGGACATGTAACCGACGTCGCGTCCAATGTAAACTCAGCAGCATCGAAGAAAGTACGACATGCCTAATGTGGTACAGTGCGGTTTTTGCTGTGCATCAGCTGGCACCACTCTTCAGGCACAGATCCAGAGGGCCCTGGGGGCCCGCCCCTCTTGACCCCCTCTTGACCCCTGGGTTCGCCTCTGCAGCGCATCAGCTGGCAGCGCTCTCTCATCAACAAGTGCTCGATCCGCAGCTGTGTGTCGAGTTGGTCCCCGATCCGGACTCGATCCGGGGCGACCGCGCCCGCAGCAACAATCAGCTGTTGCTGTGGTGAATGGCGGATCCAGGGGACTTGGACCCCCCTCCACACCCAAGATAAATACATTTGGGGCCCGTTCCATTTGTTCCGCAGGTGCGATGTGTTTGTGCTTTTCAATGCTGACGTCTTGAAAGTTGGTGTCAAGTCCCTCCTCGATGGGGGGTTGGACCTCCGTCCTCCGAATTCTGGATCGGCCCCTGGACCCATTCAAGGACCCAACTCAGAAACCCTTGAGTCGTCCTGTTGCGTCTCGAGTGCAGCACATCCAGGGGCAGATCCAGGATCCGATCATGAGGGAGGGGCCAACCGTCGTGCGGGGGGGGCGGATTGAAACAAACAGAAGCGAACACCTTGCAGGAGTCATTGTTACTGCTGGGGATCAGTGGGTCGCCCCCCCCCTTCCTCCGCTTGGTTCGCCCCGGAGTCGTCTCCATTGCCACTCGGAGATGTTCTCTTCATGTGATTGTGCGGTTTGTTTACGGCACAAATCTTTCTCTTGTTTGTTGACAAACAACACATGGACTGGATCAAGTCCCGTGTTGCTTCGGCGCTACAGTACGCGTGCCAAGTCGCAAACAGCACTGAACGTTGCGAGTCTGTAGCGAATCAGGGACGAACATGGAGGTCAGGCGCCCGACCCCCTGGGGGTGGTTGACTCCAAAGGACTTAAAAACGAAAAAAACCCATGATTTTCCTCCGGTGTGAACTCAGAGCGATGCACTTTCTCGGGGGTCAGAATGCAAAGGCACAACAGGTGGTCAATACTCACTACGTATCGCACAAAATAAGGGCCTTTTCGCATCTGTCGCAAAAGCGGATACACACCTGAGATCCGCACCCCACCCCTGATCAGAAGAAAATCCAGGCCTGAAAACTGTCCACTCCGCTTGTGCACCACAGTCGCAATTTTAATATATTTAAATTTGACCCTTTCACACCAGGCTATCGCGCTCTTCTTGACCCAACTCTGAACCTGACCCTGCTCCCCAGTGCAGTCATGCAGTCAATCTTTACGGGAAAAGCATTTGGTTCACTTTTCTCTGCGGCAGCTTCATCCGTGAGACACACACTTCATGGTTTATTCTGCATAGCAGATTCCCTCAACATTTGGTAATAGACTCAGCAAAACGTTCACTCCAAGCGAAACTCCACGCGGCGCGTGTCGCTGCATAACGTCACGCGCGGGATGCGCACTCTTACCTTTTATGGCCGTATCTGCGGTCTAATCCGAGGACTTAATCCGAAATTGCACAATGCAAAACAAACAGTGCATAATGCGAGCAGCGTCAGCTACATTTGGAATCCGGAGATTCTGACTGGTGCCCGCGCGCCTCCGCGCTACAGAAGCTGCTGTCCTGGATTTGACGGGTCCCCGCTGCTGCTGCCTGAAGCTGTGCGTGTGTAGCGACGACTAAAGTCTCCGTGCAGGCAAAGGCAATCAATAAAGGCCACAGTTACATCTGTGCGCAATGAGTGCAGATCTATTCGGGGACTGCGATGAATGTGCTGCCAGGGCCTGACCCAGGGGTTTGGGGCGATCAGGGCGCACCCAGGGGCCCTGAGGGCCGAGACGCCAAGACCCACGAAACGTGTGGCCCTCTCGACAAACGCAGTCACCTTTGGCCATTTTACCCAGTTAAATTGCTCAGAGTTGGTGTCGCTCCCCCAATTCTCAAAATCTACCCACCGACAACCTTGGTCCGCCCTTGACATGCGTCGTGATTGCAGAACGCGCCCTGGCGATACAGTGGAATAGGAAATCAAACCCACAAAACCATCTGTGCCGGACCAAGGGAAGTGTCACGGGATCTGTTTCAGATCCCTGAAAAATTTACCAACCGTGTTCAAAATATTCGCTCAGTATCGGGAGTCCCCAAAGTTTGTGGCAAATGTTTGGTACGAAACAGCCGAGACGCCCGTTGCCCTGAAGTCGCAATGTATCCGGACGGTGGGACTGAGTGTGACTGAAAGTCTGAAAAGCAACTGTGCGTATGGCTTCTTTGCCCTGCACCTCCAGCACTTTTGTCACCAACATTTGCCGTCTTTCCTGACCCTGAGACCACAGCCTTCGTGGGCCTATCTCTGGAAAACGCTTGGAGTTTTCCTCCACTGCATGTCGGGATGCGCTGCGAGGAACAAAAAGTACTCAAGCGGGTGGTTCCAGGAAGGAGTTCCCTTGGGACCCAACTGACGCCTCCACACCTTCGTTCCACCGTGTTTGGTATTTGAACGTCGAGCCGTCCCGCAAAGGGGTCCCCCTCAGCCAGATCCTCTTCCCGCCCAAGCACCACCCATTGGGAGTTTGACTGGCATTTCTCTTGTCCCAAAGTTGGCGTGAGGGCTTTGAAGCTTCTTTGAGCCCCAAGTACAAACTGCAGAGAACTCAGATCCACCAAAGCACCAGGTTTCTGATCCCAGGGCCAAACACGGTGGTTCGAACTGAAATGGCCAGACACCGCGTCCGAAAAACCCGTTTCATTTCGTTCCCCCGAACAGCGCACACCGACGCAAAGCAATTCAACGCCAGACGCGCGCGGCAAAACACAAAATATATTCTCTGCGATTTCATGCACTCCAAAATTAATCTTTGCAAAACTTTGTCAACATTTAAAAAAAAATGACAAAAGCCTGTGCACAGCGCACTCACACGAAAAGCAAAAAGCCTTGCAATGCTGAGCAGTGATTGTGTCGCCCTCTGGCGCCTAGTGACGGAAATACGGATTCGCTGCAGGGATTTTCGTACGAAAACAAACTTTGCATCCAATCTGTTCTCATGCAGTTGCGAGATTTCCACACCCCAATAACAAAATTTCACAGGACAAAATACGCGGTCAAAGTTCAGATTCAAGTCTCCATAAAATCTTCATCTCATTTCTGACAGACTCTCCTGGCATGAAAACGAACTGCACGTGAGCTGTCACAGAGCTCACTGAACGGACATAAAACACGACGAATTCTTTCTTGTCGGAGCTGGAAGTCACACTACATGAGCACCAAACCAACAAACAAGTTAACTTTGCCATTTTGCTGCGGAAAGGGCATGGCAGTTTCATTTGACTTTTCGTGAAGAAAAGGTCTGCATCCCAGCCCCTCTCAACCCCACCCCTATCCCAGCCCCTCCCAACCCCTCTATCTCAGTCCAACCCAACCCAAACCCTAACCTGTCTCAGCCGACAATCTCACTCACTCCCACTGAAAACCCCATTCACAGATACAATCTTCTCTTGGTCCCATTCCAAATCTGCCCTTGCCCCCCCCCCCCGCCCGAGACGTTTTTGCCCTCCCAACCCGCAGTAACACACCCCCATTCATCCCTTGCACCCTCCCCTTTTTCCAGCACCAGAGGACCCTCTGTCCCCACCTCCCCCCCTTACCTACGCGACATCCTACGCCTGTGTGGTCGGCTTGTACACGGCAGATACGCCCTTGTACTTCTTGCGCTGCTGGCGCTTCTTGTAGATCTTGTAGATGACGAAGAGGAGGACGATGAGGATGAGCACGAGGAGGACGATGATGATGATGATGATGACTGTCCTGCTGGGTCCGCGGCGCTTGCTTTCCTCGGGGTCCTTCATGAGGCCCACTGTAACACATGGGAAGAGGCTTCGTGTTGTGGTCTGGTTCTGAGACTTGGATCCGGAGACGCCTGACTGAGGGGTTTCCCTCAAGGGTGGACGCTGAGGGTTCCTGTCTCCCCCATTAGATTTTGTTGGAATTCAGGGCAGGGCCTCTCAAAGCGGTCTTGTGCCTGGCCGGAGTCTGACGAGATCCTTGGCCCGCCAGTCTGGTTCATCTTTTCCATGAGGGCAGGGTAGGGAAGGATCATGACTCACTTTCGATGCAGAGCCCATTGCAGAAGCTCCGGTCACCGATCGACTGAGGCTTGCAGTCCAGCTCCAGGTCGCTCACGCAGACGTTGTAGTGACAGTAGGCTCTGCAACAAGAACACCTGTCAGTCCAGATACGAGCACGGCTTCAGTGGCGGCCAACACAGCGCACGTAACACAAGCGACAGCCGCAGTCGGCAGATACAGCGACAGAGACAGACAGACAGACAGACAGACAGACAGACAGACAGACACACACACACACACACACACACACACACACACACACGACACTCACAGGCAGAGGTCCGAGCTCGCCGCCTCCTGGTACGTCTCTCGGCACTGGTCGACGGCGGCGACCGTCTCCTCGTCGGTGCACGCGTCGGGGTCCCCGGTCTGCTCCGCCGCCGCCGCCTCGCTGTCGTTGCTCTTCTCTGCGGGGGGGGGGGAGGCGGGGATGTCAGTCGCTGGCTGTCATTGGGGTACACACGTATGGCACGCACCGTACTGCAGCAAAGCGCATCCCAACCCATCCAACCCCAATCCGCCTCCTTTCAGAAGGATAGCAACCTCGCCATCTGGATCCATTTTTGCTCTTGGTACAGCAGAGAGACAGGTGAGTCCCCGTCTTTGTACCCTGCCCTCGCTCACAAGATGAAAAGGTGGCCACACTCTACGATTTGTCCTCACACCCCTGCACCCGCCCACACACCCCTGGACCCACCCCACACCCCTGGACCCGCTCCCACACCCCCACAAGGCGCTGCCCTGCAGGTCGGTGCTGGCACTGGGACGCCCTGCTCCCCCTTCTCCAGGAACGAGCCCTTGATCCACCCCTACATCCCTCCACTCACTGTAGACGGACAGGTATCCGGATCCGATGGACGAGCCGTGAATGTTGCTCACGTTGCACTGGATACTGAAGGTGTCGGAGCCGCCCTCGCAACTGCAGAGAAACAGGGTCAGATTCACTCACACGGCAGCCTCATCGCCTTTACGACCAATGTTTTCTGTTCAAAAAGATCTGCTGCCTCTCTGTCACTGGTCACGCGACTGAATGAGTGTTGGACTGGACTGCCCCCAGGGTGTCCGTTTTGACTTTTCAGTTTCCACCTGTGAATGTCGTGAGGTAAGAAGCAACTCTCCTCTTTCACGCGTGCTCACGCACTGACGTTTCTCATCGGTGTCTCAAACAGTGACGTGGCTTTCGTTGAGACGCCGTCTCACGTACAGTGAGCCGTTTTCACATTGGCGTTGTTGGCGTCAAAAAAGTTGACATTGACGTCAAAATTCTGCTGTTGACGTTGACTTCAACACAAGACACAATGGGTGGGTGCTGAAAAATGGTCCAGACCATTCTTTGACGTCGACGTTCAAAGTTGACGTTGACGTCAAGAAAGTTGAAGCCGTCACCAATGTGAAAACTGCTTTCCTTACTCCTCATAGCAGAGGTCCTTGATGGTAAGCACCAGCTGCGTCGTGTACTCCTTGACGTAAGGCTTCCAGTCCATCTGACTCTCCTCCAGCGTGCGGCGATGACCCGGGTGCCGGGCTGCAACAAGAACACACATCTGTGCAGACACGCGCCTGACCGGAGTGACAGCGTTCGGGGTTTTGCGCTGTGCGGGCAAGAGGCGTTTTTAGCTTTCAATACCAAATGTTTTGAAGGAAATGACAACGTTTGAGAGGAGGAAGCCACTCACGGTCCACGTCGCGTCCGTTGATGATGAACTTGGCCTTTGGGGCCGGATTGCCGTCACCGCCGCACACGAAGAAGACGGTGTCGCCCTCTTCAGCGCGCCGCCCGCCGCGAGGGGACGCTGCGAGCCGTGGCGGATCTGTGGGAGGAGAGAGCGGAGGTCAGTCCGTTCAGTGCGGATCCATGCACAGGGGCAGAAGCAGCGCCCCCTGATCCCCCAGAAGAGTTTGCCCTCCTTGTCTTTGCGCTGGCGACACTGACTGTTTTTCAGTCTTGTTTTTCAAAGTTCAAGCCGGTGCGGTGTGAGTCACCCCACCTTTCACCAGGTTCCCAGTTCTGCCTTGGTACGTCCATTTGCATCAAACAACTTTCACGACAGTTCAGCCAAGGAGGACATGCGGATGATTTGCCCGATCAACGACGGATCCTTGGTCCGTCAGTGGTTCCGACCTCCGGGTGGACAGCTTCGGTCAACCCGAAAAATTTGACGTTTTGCAAGATGTACTCTGCACATTTTTCTGTTTTTGAGGGGGGCCGCCTTGGCTCGTGTTTTCATAAATCCTGCAGCGGCAGAGGGCGCGACTCACACTGGATCTTGAGCGGCATCTCGACGTGCTCGGCGCCCTCGCTGTTCTCGGCGGCGCAGCGCAGCAGCCCCTCCGGCGGCGGCGGCTCGTCCTTCTTCCCCAGCTTCTTCCCCACCGCGTGCACCTGCGTCCAACAAGCGTCGTGTGAAGTGCCACGCCACTCGACGTGTTTGACATGGTCAGAGAGCTCAGCGCATGCTCGAGGCCCATCGTTTCATTCTCAATGCTAATCAAAGTAGTTGCGAGATGCTGCGCCATCCGCGCGCTTGTGTGTGTGTGTATGTGTGTGTGTGTGTGCGCGTGTGTGTTTGTGTGTGTGCGTGTGGTGTCTGTGTGTGTGTGTGTTCGTGCTGGCTATCCTCACCAGGGAGGTGCGGTCCAGGTTATCTTTTTTCCCCGGGTGGTAGAGCACCTCCGGCACCTCGCCCCACTCCGACGCGCCATTCTCCTTGTAACTCCACGTGACCCGAGGCGCAGGACTGAAAAACAAGAACGCTCGTCAGTGCTGTGTCGCGCGGCGCGGCGTTTTCTTTTCAAATTTGGTTGCTGGGTTTGAGCGATGGTGGAGGTCGGCGGGCCTTGGCGGCATTCAGCGTTCTGGTGCGTTATTTCCACCAGAGAGCGACTCGTGCAACAGACGTACGAAATGGAAAAAAGACCAGCATTTGAATTCAGTCTCCTTGCGCAGAGTAATTGCGAGTTGAACTCACTTTCCGGAGAAGATGCACTGGATGCGAGTGGACTGCCCCACGACCATCGTGTCGTCCGGAACGGAGAAGGTCTTCCACTTCTGCGGGGCGAGGCGCTCCGGATCTACAGGTGCGAAAACGAGATCAGGACAGGCGTCGGCGCAATACTTGGCGACCACCCTAATTTCCCGCTGCAGGCGCAACATGATCGTTTTTTTTCTGCGTGTGAACTTTGTTTTTTTCTTCACTTTGTCCCCTACGAAGGCCACAAAGTCACAAACCACGATGATCAGGGGAAGACTGCGCTCGAGCGAAGGCGCTGACCATGCGGATCCCGAAGCAGAAAATCCTGGCTCGTGATTGGTTCTGGCATGTTGCCAGCACGAACACGCAAAGAGAACGCTGTCTCGAACTCACCATGATGCACGACGGTGAGCGATTTCCCGGAGCCGCCGTACTTGACGTCCGTTGCCGGGTTACGCTGGTTGCACTGATAGACGCGCTCCCCGGACGCGTCCGAACGCTCCACGTGCGCGAACCTCAGCGAGCCTGTGCGCATGCGCAGGAAATATCATCAATGCGCACGCGTGAAGGAAACAAGAAGCAGTGCTCAAGGCAACTGCAGTGCGAAGTCCCTTGCGGCGTTGGTAATGTCATCAATTCTTCCTTGTTCATCAATTCTTCCTTGTCCTCCTTGTCTTCTACTAGTCATGCTATCTGCAGGGAGGGGGTCTGGCTATGGGGGGGTCCACAGGGGGAGGGGGGTTCCACAGGGGGGAGGGGACCAGGGGATATTTCAGTCCAGCTGCCATATACTGCACGACCACATGGTGCTTCGCCCTAAAGGGACTTCGCACAACAAGCGGCCTCGGCGTCCTCCTCCACCAAGAAAAATCTTTTTTCTTCTTTGCTCTTGCAAATTTAATTTCCAAAGCTGAAAGCCCGACACGGAGTTCCCCTGACCTAATTCTGGACCGCCCCTGGACCCGCCCCCTTGAGCCGCTTCTGGTGCCGCCCCCTGGTTGTGCCGCACTCACCGTCGGCAGCCACGACGACCCTGTCCGAGGTCTCGACCGGCTCGCTCGTCTTGGCGGCGGTGTTCTTCAGAACCCAAGTGAAACTCGCCTGCAAGTGAATTCACGAAAGTGCGTGGGTGTGCATGCATGAGTGCGCGCGCGTGTGTGCCTTTTCCACGTTTGTGCGTGTGTGGGTTCCTGTGTGGTCGCGTGCTTTCTGAACCCATGTGAACCCCGCCTGCAAGTCAGTGCGTGTATGTGTTTGAGTTTGTGTGTGTGTGTGTGTGTGTGTGTGTGTGTGTGTGTGCGTGTGCATACGAGTGCAGAATGTGTTTGTGACGGAGAGAGTTGTGAGTGTGTGTTGGTGCAGGTGAGTCCACGTGTGTGTTTGTGTGTGTGTGTGTGTGTGCGTGTGTGTGTGCTGGTCCTGGCGGTCACGGACTTTTTCAGAGCGCACTTGCTGGAAGCACAGACTGACTGACTTGCTGACCTTGGGGTTGGAGCGGGACTCGTCGCATTCCAAGTAGTACGGGTCTCCCTCCATCGCCTCGTACTGCACCACCGGGTCCTTCGCCTTCGGCCTCGTAATGTCTGCAACAAGAACACCATGTCAGTGTAGACACGCGCTTGGCTTGAATGACAGCCATTTTCAATTCCTGAATGTCATTGTCGGAGTGGATGCATACTTTGAGTTTGTGTGTGTGTGTGTGTGTGTGTGTGTGTGTGTGTGTGTGTGTGTCGCACGCACGCACAGGCCAGCAGAATACTGTCCTGTGGGGGGGATGCGCGTAGAATATGCGCACATGCGTGTGTGCAGTGTGTGCTGTGCATGTGTGGGTGCGTGCGAGTGTTGTGTGGTGTGTGATGTGTGCGTGCACATGCGCGTGTGGTACTCACAGGCCCTGTAGACGCGCACGATCTTGGAGCGCACCGTCCCGTACTTGTTGCTCGCCTCGCACTGGTAGAGACCTTCGTTCTGTATCTCGGCCGCATCCACTATTAACTTGCTCAAAGACTGCAAAACATTGCACAAGAACGAGAACTCATTTCAAGGCCTGCGTTCAGAATATGAAGCCGCGTGTTCACGCCAGTAGGTGTTCTTGTTTCTCACCACATGCGCGTTGCCATGATCGTGGGAGAAGAGTTGTTCGACGCTCCTCTCTCCGTCGCTCTCGAATGCGATCCGCATCCACTCGTACCTGAGGGGAAAAGGGATGCAACTGCCGGTTTGATGAACACACTTGTGACGAAGTGTCTGAAGAATTTCCACCAGTCTTTGAGCCGAGTCGACCGGATGTGTGTTCGGAAACAAAAGAGCTGATAGGCTTCGTGCTGTTCCACATGTCCCCGTGTAGCAATTTCAAAAGTGTTTTGATTAGATCCCACTGGATCAAACCCACAACACCACACATACACATGTACACACACAACACCACACACACATACACACACACCAACACACACATGTACACACACAACACCACACACACTTACACACACACAGACACACACACACACACACCGCATGTCGGGTAACCCGACCCTGACTCACGTGATCGGTTCGGTCCCTTCCGCCTTGCAGTCGAGCTGAAACTCTTCGTCCAGAACGAAGTGGAGGTGGTCCGGGATTTCCGCTGTGATGAGGGGTGGGATCGCCTCCTCTTCCTCCGACTCCGTATCTGTGCGACGCAAAACGTCAGAGGTAAAACCAAGGAAGCCTGTCCCCTCCCTCTGGAGCCCGCGGCCCGCTGCTTCCTCTCCCAGGAGCTCGCGCCCTCGCTGAGACCCCTCTGTGGTGAGAGGTGGGACCACCACTTCCTCCAACTCCCCAAAGACCTGCACGGCGTCATGTCTTGGATGCACCCAAGGAGCCGCCGCACCAGTGGGTCATGGGGTGTCCAGAACAGACGACCCCTTATATGTACCCTCCGCCAAGTGATTGACCCGAATTGACGCGTCAATTACTGCCAGGAAGGAGTCCCTCCCTCTTGGTCCGTCAGGGTCGCGCCCTGTTTGCTCCTTTATGGATCCCACCCGCGAGACGTGTTTTATCTTCTTCATTTGTATTCGTTTTCTGATCTCAATTGACCGTGAATTCCTGGATCGCCTTGGATCAAACGTGCAGATCTCAGGATGAGTCCGGGGGATTCCCCAAATCATTAGGTTTTACCAATTCTGGTTTGTCAATAAAGGTAAACCCACTTAGAAGAACTTCCGGCAGGCCCAACGGACTGACCACACAAAATATTTCATTTTCTCTGAATTGCAGGAGGATCGCACGCATGTTAAATTTTTGAAGGTCGGTGTTTGCGCTCACAGAGTCCCCTCCCACAAGCCTGAATGAGAAGTTCTGAAAACCTTTTTGCCCTGCTTTCAGACCATATGCGTGTGTGGCAGGAAACCCCTTTTGTCGTTCCCTGCAACAATTTGATTTGGTTCTTTTTGTCACTGTAAATTACTGAAACGGACACACCGCGCAATTTTTTTTGCGCCTGTCACAAAAAAAAAGGTGATTTCTTTTTCTTCGGCATCGGGACAAGCCCCCAGTCCGTTCTCCAAGAATTGTCTTTTTTTGCGAACTCCGTTTGAACAGTGCCGTGAAACGTGCTTTGCTCTGTGTACATAAAAATTCGTACACCCGTGTGCTCACGAAGCAAAATTGGGCATCCACACTGAGCACGTACACTGTGACTGGTATGTTTTGACTTTTTTTGCTTGACGGGTGGCATCAAATTTATGCGCTGGGTCGTTGACTGTGACTGCCAAAAATGCGCGCAAAAACAGGTCTTGTGAATATGCGGTGCAGGACGCGATGTCAATCCACCGCCAACGCAGCGCTGACCTCACCTCTGCGCATCCTGTTCTCAGCCCAAAACTGCTGGTCTTGATAAAGGGGGCTTTTGATGACTTCTGCTCGTCCCCCGTAGCGATGTCCTTATTTGGGACAGGTGTAAAATCCCAGGATTTCAACAACCGAAGTTTTTGAAAACAGTGCTACGAGACCCTCACCTTCATGTTGCGCCGCCGTCCACTGAGCTGTGGCCAGAAGAGCGACGCCGACGTAGATCGTCCAGTGTAGCTCCATGTTTGGTGTCTGGTGTCTTTCACAGTCGCATCACACGCGAACGAGTCACTTGGAAAATGCCGGTCGGCCTGAAATTTCGAGAGGGGAAGTGTTGCCTGAGTTTGCGTCCTCAGTTCGGTTTGGAATAAAGGACCCAGGCAGGGAGGAACCAGGGCCTCAAAGTTTCTATTCCCCTTGTCTCCAGAAATACAAGAAGTAACTTTTTACGCCTGTGACACCAGTGAAATGAGGTCGGCACAAACGCGTGTATTATTTTGTCAGGCGGATGGATTGAATATAGTTGAGGTTGTTGAAACTGTCAAGGAGAACTTTGAGACAGTCCCAGAAGCTACAGGTTCTTTATGGGACTGCGACCCTCTGCAGAACACAATTTTGCAAAAAGGTTCTCTTTTGGACTTTACTTTGGGGTGTTTTCAACTTCAGTAAGAGAAGCAAGAAAAGAAACCTGTGGCGGTCAAGGGGGCTGGGCTCTTTTGAAGGCCTCTGTATCCATCTCAGTCTGAAACTTTCTGTCAGTTTTCGAATCGACCCCATGACTTGGAACCAAGCCCCGCAAATGCAAAATTACGCCAGATCTTCACGAGTCTCACATCGCAGATGAACACCGATGATATCATATCAAACTCGCTTTGCCAGAGACGGAAACTCAGAACGTTATTCCCCTCGAGAAACAACTTTATCCTCAGGTGCGAGACAACCCACACAGTGAGCAACTGAACAACCGTCACTCCGTCACGGCCAAAACACATGTGTGGCACCAGTCCAAGCGCGCCGCGCGCGGCCGTCGCGTATGGCAACATGTTGTTGTTCATGGCAACGGTTTCCTCTTCAAAAGTATTGACTCATTCTGGTCACTTTTTGCAAATGACCCGCATCTTCGTCAGGGGTGGATCTGGGGGGCGGTCGCCTTGCCCGGTGAAAATGGGTTCCGACTCCATTTTGTTTTGCTGCTGGGTGAACTACGGTATGTTCGCTTCTTTGATTGATCAAAGAGGGACCTGTCCTGATCCGCTTCTGAAATGCATCTTTCGAAAGAAAAATTGTCAATGAGAACAAGATTCATTCCCGTGAGCATCTTTTGTCTGAGGCAACTTTGGAATGGACGCTGCTCTTTTCGGCTCGCGTGTGTACACAAGGGAAAAATTATTGCACGAGTAGATCTGTACGTATGTTTTCACGATCGGTCTGGTCGGGGGACCGATCCCTGGGCTCCTTTCAAGCTTCTGTGCAAACAGCGCAATTGTTAAAAGCGGGGTGGCAGGCGGTCGGAGCAACGGCTTTTATTTCTCAAGACATGTCAGGCTCAAGGAAAGTATGTACGTACGTGTGGGGAAAATCAGAGTGCAGAAAGGATGCAAAATTTCCATCTCCCTCGCTGGTTTCAGAGGCGGTCCCAGGTGAGACTCGTGGAGTGACGGTGTTGGCGGGTCAGAAGGGTAGGGTCCGAAAACGTAACAGTACCCTTCTGACTCGACGATCGTCCGTGTGGAAACTACCTATGGGTGCTTCTGACACTAAATTTGACCGTTTGAGCGGAAAGCACCCTGCTGTGCTCATAAGTATACCGTTCGGGGTTCCAATGGTGCACTTCTGACACTGACGGTGTACTTATTTCTACTGGTTTCGTCCAAACACTGCTACCCATCACTTTTCACCCCGAATGGGCATGTTTTCACTCGTATATGCGTTTCGATGACAACACTGCACTTTTCACCCCGAACGGGCACGTTTTCACTCGTATCTGCATTTCGATGACAACA
>JAAUXT010056248.1_pt1 | contig 17080 bp, 21 predicted proteins | sample 7278171 | NCBI WGS metagenome assembly JAAUXT01 (sample SAMN14350112, study PRJNA611818) | marine sediment metagenome | isolation source: surface marine sediment (1.8m) | place: French Polynesia: Moorea | collected 2018-08
CTTGGTCCCGAAAACTTGGGGTCTCTGTCCTCATGGCCCGCCCCTGCAACTTTGGTGCAGATGACGTAATAGTTAAAGAACAGCCAGCAGGACATTAATCAAATCCTCGGCTTTGCCTCGGATTTAATTAATCTCCGGCTTTCTGTTCTTTAACTATTACGTCATCTGCACCAAAGTTGCAGGGGCGGGCCATGAGGACAGAGACCCCAAGTTTTCGGGACCAAAGCTGTTTGTGCGTGGCGGAGGCAGAACAGTTTCCAAAAGCAATTTGTCCACGAGCCGTCTCGACCAATGTTTTCTGTTTGGGGGGGGGGAGGGGGGTCCTGCTGCTCGGCAGGCCGCCGGCTTGAAAAGGCTCCCCGACAAATGTCTTGTGAGGAAGGGGTATGACAAAGACAGTCTCGCAAGAAGCCGTCATGATACACGCGGCGAGATATTACAAACGAGTCAATGTGGAAATCTGACTGCGAAGTTCACTTTTTCGATCCAAGTTGGTCTGACAACAGAGACTAATTGCCTTTTTTGCCAATTTGTTTCAAATGGAATGCTGGCTTTCCCACTCTCATCAAATGTCACTGAAGTGCGACCAAGAACATATTTCACACTGCCAACGAACGTTTCATCATCATACGAGCAAAAGCCGAACCGAATCGAGAGATCCAAGAGATCAAATCAGTGTGGATCGACAAAGAACATCTCAAAATGTCGCTTCGCACACGATGTCACGCTTTGCACAACACAGACTCCTCCCATGTTTCGTGGTCTTTCCAACGGCTGACATGCTGACGTAAACACGGGAGTAAGTTTTCGTGTGCTTACTTTTTGCAAATGCTTTGTCATGCAGTATGAGCCACCAAGCAACACAAACAACAGGAACACAACACTCGACTGATCATGAGCACGTTGTCGAAAGATAAGGAAGGGCAGAGATCTATTTGTCTCGAACAGCTTTGTTTTACATCCTGTTTCCAAACAAAGAAGTTCAACCCCAAAGCCACCGCGTGCTGTTTCAAACGTGACCATCAGTGGAACATTTCACGTTCCACACAGTCCCAGATTGGCTGGATTTGGTTCGACATGTTCATCCGCGATACCAAAGCACAAACGATGTCTCCTGGAATGACCAGAAAGCTGGTTCTCGAGTTCAGTTGACAGAAACACCATTTTCAGACGGCAATGTATCTGTCCGTCTCCCCTCAGATAGCTGCTGGTTCCCCTTTATTAGGAACAAGAAATTGGATGAATGAAACGAGAAATGGAATGAATGAACATACCATGGAAAGAAAGCAAGTGCACGGGAAGAGAGGAAGCTTGCATAAGTCCCCGAGGGAACGGTGCTTCATCAGGGGTGCTCGCGTCCGAGTCCGGCGACCCCGCGCCGTGCGCGCCCCCATTGTGACTGGGTATGCTCAGCGACTGTCCGTGAGCTCCGTTCTGCACACTCCCAAGGCTCCGGGCCCGGGTTCTGTGGTTCATTCCACTTCCACTCGGTCCCACCGCCAATCCACCTGCGCCGTTTGAGGTCACAGGCCCAGGCCCCACGTTGGAATAAGTCCTCACACGAGGGCTTGAACTGCTTTGCTTCGCTCCCATTCTGCTGTCCCTTAACACTCCAAGAGACCTGACTGTCGTTTATCCCAAATGTGTCGAAATCTCATGGCAATAAGACGCCTTATTTAGGCAGTCTTTTGTGACAACTTTTCTGCATCTCCTTCACGAACCAACGTTGCTCGGTTTCTGCGCCGCGACGCAAACATCTACTGTTCGTCGCTTTGAATTTAGATTAAGATATCCCGAGAAAATCGGGCAAAACAATTATGACGTATTCAACAAATACTCTCCAGATGGCGGGACTACTGCTCGCCAGGCGAGCACAAAAAATAATGGGTCAACAAAGAGTTTTTCAGGCAGTTTGAAACAGAAAATTACAATTTCTTGAATTTATGAAGGAAGAATCATATGGCGGGGAAAAGAAAAAGTGTTGAGATAAAACATATTTCAGGATTTCGTCCTGAGCAGTATTGCCGGGTACACTGTGCTTATTAGTCCTCAAGTATTTTTTGTGCTCATGTGGAAAGCCTACAGGAAAATGGTTGCAGACAAACTTTCATGTGCACTTGGAAACTAAAATTGTGTTCAACATGGATCAGTTGGAATCATCAGGCTCAAGTTCGATGGACGAAAGCACGCCGCTTTTGTCCAACGAACTGGTCACTGTTGCAGGGGCAAAATCCGGACCAAGTGCACCGAAAACAGGTGACCTTTGCAATCTTTTGTTCGTTTCAGGTCTTGTGCCCACACATGACCACAAAAGAATTGTGCAAGTGTATACTTGCAGACTCCCGTTGTGGATCATTTTCAAAGACATTTGCTCGGTCATTGGCAGATTCGTTTGAAGGAAAAGATGTGTTTCGATGACAGGCTCCGGTGGCAGGGGGCGGACCCAGGATCGTGTGTGTGTGTGTGTGTGTGTGTGTGTGTGTGTGTGTACACGTGTGTGTACACGTGTGTGTGTTTGCGTGCGTGCGTGCGTGCGGGGAGGGGGTGAGGCTGCGCAGAATCTGAGGCGGGAGAAAGATAAACTTTGCGCGTGGTTTCCTTTGCGCTTGTCAGGAGGTGGGCTGCCTTGCTCACGCATCCGCCTCATTTTGAGTGGACAGTCTGTCCTGACACAAGAAACTGAATCCTGAACTCGCTTCACGTCAGCTTCTATGCTGAATTTTCAGGGTCGTCATGGTACGCATCAGTGTTTCTGGTGGTGAACGCAGCTCTCGGCGCTGGCTTGCTGAATTTTCCTGCAGCCTACGACAAGTCCGGTGGTCTGGTTGTGGCGATCGTGATACAAGCTGTGAGTTTATGATCTTGAGTGTGTACCTTATGTGAACGACATCCTCGCGTATCTGTTGCTTTCAGGGGTTTCATTTCATGTCTTGAGGCTGAGCTTGAGTGTATTTCGCAGGTTTTGTTGGTCTTCATCGTTGGAGCCCTGATTATCCTGGCCTATTGCTCCGACGTACAGCACACGGCCACGTATCAAGACGTGGTGTTCTCCATGTGCGGCAAAACTATGCAAACTGTCTGTGGAATTTGCATCATCCTCTACACGTTCGGAACCTGCGTCACTTTCTTCATCATCATCGGAGATCAGTGGGACAAGTGTAAGTTCACTACAGGAGTCAAATACAAGATTCAAATCAAGAAACCATTCCGCACTCGCACTCGCAAAGAGAGCGCAGACGCAGCTTGGGTTTGGTTGTAGTTTTAACGTTCGCCTACGGACCCGATTACTGCACGCACTGGTACATGTCTCGCAAGTTCACGATGATCAGCACGTCGCTGCTGTTTGTCCTGCCATGGTGTTTCTCGAGAAGGATCGATTTCCTCAAGTACCCCAGGTGAGAAATGACGACGGGACCAAAATTGTGAGAACAGCACATACTTGCCAAGAACTTGTTGTTGACCCTTTCTGGTTTTCAGTTTCTTCTCATACACTTGCCAAATTGGATGTTGAAATCTCTACACGTTGTTGAGTTTCATGCTGTTACAATCCACACACACAAAAAGTTCAAACATTCCGACGTTTGCAGCTTTCTGGGGGTCATTGCTGTGATGTACTGTGTTCTGTTGGTCACCGTGAAATACTTCATCGGCAACATAGAGCCAGGACCAATAAAAACCAGGTTGGTCTGCAGCGGACTTTTCAACAAGACATCAGAAATTATTTTTTGCAACATTGACTCTTGGACTTTCGGAGTTTTACTTCTCTGTACCTGTTTTCCAGCCCAACCAGCATTACGGACGTGTTCATCGTCGTTCCCGTGATCTGCTTCGGTTACCAGGTGAGCACGCAAGACTTCAATGAATGTTTTTGCGTTTGTTCTGCTCCCTTTCTTTTCTCGATTTACCATTGTTGTTTTTTTCTTTTGCAGTGCCACGTGAGCGTCGTCCCAATTTACTCCTGCATGCAGACCAGAACTCTGAAAGAATTCTCCAGAACCGTCCTGATCGCCATACTGATCTGCGTTGTGACGTACACCGGAACTGCCTCATTCGGGTACCTCACGTTCGGCGCGAACGTCAACGAGGACATCCTCCTCTCGTACGAACCAACGCCTGACGTGTTGGTTGCTGTGATACTCATCGCTGCCAAAATGTACACAACATATCCCATTCTGCTGTTTGTGGGCAGGTAAGAAGAACACAGTTTCACATTCGAAGTAGAATTCCGTTTTCACACGACAGCACAAAATTCGGGGCACACCACTCAATTGTTCAGGGCAAAGGGAAACACCCACTCCTATTGCTTGTCCCATTGGAAATTTTCTCGCAGTTGCATACGTATGTGAAGGACCCCCTGAGCCCGGAAAAATTCTCCATCAGGTGCCAAACATTGATCTTTGATTTCCAATAGTTCCAAGCGCTGGGACCCTCTCGACATAATCCTGGGTCCGTTTCTTGTTGGTCAAGACCGGAAGATTTTGTTCCCTTTTCAGAACGGGTATGGAGGGTTTGTGGATCAGACTTCGCCAGTTGGTTCCGGAGGAGATAGTTTTGGGTGAGAAGCGGCGCAGGTACACCCTGGCTTCTGTGTGGTTCGCGACTTCGCTCGCTCTGGCCGTCTTCCTGCCCAACATTGGAATCGTGATCTCTGCACTCGGGGAGCTGGCAGCAATATTCATATTTGTGTTTCCAGGTGAGAAAGACCGGATCAGTAGGTTTGTTCATCGCTATGTGTACCCATCCTTCGTTGACTGTCCCGAACTGACCACGTCGGTTCGTCAACCCAAAACTTTGTCTTCCTTGTTGCAGGACTTTGTCTCCTTCAACTGCTCATGAGAGGGTTCATCGAACCAGACCGAACTCCAGTCAAGTACAAGCTGCTGCTGCTCATGAGTGTCGGCTTTCTCGTCATCGGAGCGTTCATTTTTGGCGAGTCCATGACGCAAACAATTTGGAATGACATCCAGTACGGATCGTCAAAACCTAGCCTGCACCGCCGTTTCTGCCAATGACAGACAAATCGAACTTTTTGAGTTTTTCTGCAAGTGCAATCGTTTTATTGTTTCGCAATGTGACAGAATTCTGTGTCAGAGGCATGTTTCTGCACGACTAAATCTTGTCCTTCGTGTGATTGGACACAGTACGTGGTTGCGGAATGTTTTTGTTCGAATCACTGTTTCATTTTCTGGATTTCCACGATGCGCGAATCTGTAGCAGGGTTAGTTTTTGAGTTAATTTCCGTCAGAAAAGATGCAAAACAAGTTTCGTTTTCGACACAACATTTCTGTGTATTTGCTGACAAATTAGCATTTTGACAAAATGTTCGAATAGTTTTTCACATTTTGCTGTAGACAGGCTGGTTTTAAATTCAGCAAGTCAATACGTGCATGATAAATTGTGTGTCAGTTTTCCACCCAAATAAAAATTTGTTTTCTGTTGTCGAAAGCGACCTGGGCGTCAAGTTATGAGCAAATTTACATGGCAGGAAAGAAAACCAACGCTCAAGTCCACAGTGCGCTGTTGCAAGGGGAAGACCCTCCATATCGATAGGACATATCAATCACCTGCACACAAGTTTCACTATTTCATCTGAAACCTGATTTTGTACATCTGACTTTCAATCAATGCCATTCAGACACTTGGCGACTTGATCACAGATTTTCTTCAAGCATTTCGAACAAAATGTGACAGAAATTCGTCAACGAACAATCAGTCAAACGAGACAATGAGCACAAAAGTAAAATCAGGGGTGTACGTCAAAAGGACTCGCACAACGAATGTAAAATGCGCTGTTGTGAACAAATGTATAAGTTTGGGAATGGTGATTTTGAATTTAAAAAGTGTAAATTTGTAAAATGGTACAAATTGGCAATCAACAAACAAAAGACAGTGGTTTGGAAGAACATCTCACGACTGTCCACTTCTTTTTCACTTGCATTTAAGAACTTTGCTTCGACTATTCTGCTTCCCAGGTCACGCCATTTTCCTCCCAAAGGGCTCGTACTTCTGCTGAGGCGAGGAATTTGTCGTTGCTCCTGGAAATACCGAAGGGGGGGGGGGTTGTTACCCAAACTTTTCTTTGGCTGGAAAATGCTTGGCATCAAATCGTGAGCACAACATGTTCGGGTGACTTACAGCCCCCTGCCTCCCTGAGTCACCTGCGTGCACAGACACAGACACACTGATGGTGACTGCACTGAGCCCAGCCGCTTCGACGCCTGACGGTGACCGCGGGCTCAAAACACCAGCAAACTAAACCGTGTGATTCAGGGTCAGTGAGACTGTCATCCAAGGTTCAAGATCAGGCTGACAAAGCCGAACTACAGCTGCACAGCCTTCATCTGTTGCCTTTTTATCAGTCGAGCCTGAAGTTTTGACTTGCATCATCTCAGAATTTCTTCAACACAAAACACAGGGCATACTCCCGCTAGAACTTGGTTCCAGAATTCTGGTCAACACGATTCAATTCACAGGGCTTGTTGTGATTTGCAAACACCAGAACATTGGCTCTCGAGCAAACCAGTTGTTTACTTTGCGTGGCAACACGAACACCTCCTTGCCCCGTTTTGTATGAGCACTCACTCTGGTTTGAGCCGCACCGCTTCAGTAGCACGGAGCTGGTCATTTGGATGGAGATCCCGAGTGGCTCGAGTGCTGCAAACAACACAGGAGAACCGTTGGTAATTGTCATTGTTTTTGTCGCTCTGGCGGATCCAAGATCAGTTTTACACAGGCGTGTCCATCAGAGCGAGTCTGTCTTTTGCACTGGCAATTGCAAGGCGCTTCAATTGGGGAGGGGGGGGGACAGAAGGATCCACTAATTTCACCCAGTACCTGGGCACGTCACGCTTTGGGACGTGTTTTCAAAGTTCCACCGACTCGTTTCAAGCAGTTTGCCTGACCAACATTCTTCATGAAAAAGCTGTGCCAGACATTCGGAACCATCGACACAGCAAGGGAAAGATGCGACCCGAAAGAATCCGACAACAAAGTGAAGTACGTGTAATTTCACCACAAAAGGCTCACCACGTGTCAAAAGCCTCCAGATCACTCAGTCGGATTCCAGCTTTATCCATATCCTTGAATTCGAAGGCGCCCATGAATTCAGTCTCCAGTGCCTCTTCTTTCATGTGCTGAACATCCCCGTCGGACTTAAGTTTCAGGTGTTTGGATTTCATCCGATCTCCGCTGTGATACAGAGCCATTTCGACATCAAGATAGCGGCCGCTTTCACTTCCGGTTGGAGTTATTTTGTACTCAAACTTTGCTTTGCTGGGATAGATTTTCAAAATGTGCTTCTTGAAGTTCTTGAGGATTTCTGCCGCTTGTTCTTGGAGCACCTCCAGGCGTCTTTCATCACCGTCATCCTTTTCGACACGCACAGTGGCATTCTGATCTCTCTCCGCCGTCGCCTCACCACCTGTGTCAAGAATAAACAGGGACTCAATCAATACCTTCTGAAACCCCATGGATTTCTGGGCGGAAACAACAAACAACCTTATTGCCCGAGCAGAGCACGCAACACAAAACCTATTGTTCACCTGACTGAGTTCCTGAGGGCTTTTTGCGCCATGTTTTTGGTCCGCCTCTTTCGTCGTCAGCACGCACTCCTGCTGTCGGCTTCTTCCCTCCAGTGGCGTGAGCTGCTTCATCCACTGCCTTTCCATTTTGCCCAGCATGTTTCAGTCTCAGATCATCGAAGCCGCGAGTTGCTCCGGGTACTTCGTTTCCATTCTGTTTCGATGTCGTCCTGTGGACGTGAATCCCTGCATCTGCATCGCCTGACGCTGGTTTCGGTGAGGTGATTGACCCAAATTTTGGTTCAGGAACGAGAATACTTGGGGATTCTTCACCCGAAGACTCGGCCCCACTTGGTCTTGCACTGGAAGAGAAATCAGAAGGAAACTTCGGTCCTGCAAAGAGAATACTCGGTGACTGTTCGTCCGAAGAGTTCGAGTCTTCCCGACTGGCATCGGGAACATCGGCGAGGATGGCTTTGGGAGACTGTGAGGGCTTCAGGTCCATCGGTGTGTCACTGTCAACACTGAGTGTTCGATGCACTTCATTCGACGCTGAAACACCTTCCTGCGATGCGTCGTCCACTTCCATGTCAGTTTCTTCGTCGTCGTCGTCGTCGATGCAAATTGGGTTCTGCGAACTTCCGGACGTTGACTCGTGAGTGGACTGGAACTTCCCGAGAGAGGCCTGAATGGATTCGTCATCGCTGTCAGATGGGAACAATCCGCCTCTGCTTGAGGAGCTTGACGTCGAAGGCGACGGCACTGGCGCCGTCTCGTCGGGTGGCGCGGGCCTCGCATTCACGTCCACTCGGGGTCTCTTCATGTTGTAAACCTCGTCGCACGGCTCCAAGTTCGGCTTCTTGACTGGAATAGAAGGACAAAGTGTTGAAGACTCAGGGAAGGCCTCGCCGTTCAACATTCGCAACCAAGTTTGGAACTGAACAATGGGAGATAACATTGTCATTTGCGCTCGGAGCTCAAGAAACGTTTCCTCCCGCGGGTTTGAACTTGCATGCTGGAAGTGTTTACCTTTTCCATTAATGGCGCACAGCACGATGTGAACGTCAAATTCGGTCACGTTGTGGCTCGTCAGGACGACGTGAGACTTCTGCTCCTCGTCAGGCTTCACGTCGAACAACCGCGTCACCATGTCATCATAGCTGCTGATGTTCTTTGGACAACCATCGATGGGAAACGCCAGCACGTGCCTGTCGAATCCTGCCAACCCTGAGGTTTTTCTCAAGTACTGCTCGACCTCGTTGAAGTTGAGGGCAGCGAAGTGATGCCGGCTGCGCCACTGCTGCCTCACTTTCTCCACCAGAGATGTGACTTCTTCCGACACGCCACCGAACACCTCACACCTTCCCGGAGGCGCGTGACTTTTGATGTACTTGAGTAGACTTCGCACTTCCTCTTTCTTGTCAACTTCTTCCCTCTTGCTGTTTCTCCTTTCAAATGGATTGTTTTCCCAGACGTAGCAGTGCAGTTCTAGAGCACTGGGCATCACTCTCTTGAACATTGCGAAGCGGTTGTACTTCACGACGAACAGGCCTTTGGCGTCGCACTCGTTGTTGAGATGCAAGTCTTCCCAGACTTCCCACGGCTGGTACTCGATTCCTTTCTCCCGCAAAGCGCGCACGTTCACGAAACACAGAGCGCTCACGTGGACGTTGTTGAACGGGTTCTTCACATTCCTGTAGTTCTTGTTCGACCTCAGGATTCCGAGAACGCCGTACTTTCTTGGAGGTCCAGTGTACGCCTCCAATGTAGTGAATCTGTAGCCTTCCTTGTGTGGTTCAGGTGCGTCCTGCGTCAAGTCGTGCAGTTTCTCCAGATGCTTCAACACTCGATACAAGGGAACACACTTGCGTCTCAACTTTCCTTCCTCTCGTTTCATGACATTCATTCCATTGGCGTCCGTCGCAGTCTCCAGTTCGTATGTGTACAGAATGTTGTCGTCCAACATGAACAAGGTGCCGAGATGATACGCGTCAGCGAACGCTTGGATGAACTTGCGGGCGTATCCAACTTTGCCACATTCAGCTTCGGATCTTTCGCAATGCTGTTCGTACCACGCAGGAATTTCGAGAGGCAGCCGAAGCACAACGTGACTCGACCCCCACAATCCACAGTATTCCTCAAACTGCTCTTGTCGAACAACCAGTACGTGCACGTAGGAAACGAACGTTGGCTTTCCACCGGGCACTTCCTTCACCATGGTGTGCACCAAGTTCAGGTTCCCCGTCTTCGCCCTGCCGTGCGTTGGCGTGAAGATCCAGGACTTGAGATGTTCGCTGTCGTATTGTACTTCAGTTGTGCGGCCACTCTCGTCCACTTCCATCGGAACCAGAGTTTGCGAGTCATTCGTGTAACTCTGCTCCAAGCCCAACTGTTGACGGACGACGTCGAACCTCCTTCTGTTTGGAATCCAAACAGTCGTTTTGCAACCGAGAACTTCAACCTCGACAGTCGTGTGCCCCACATTGATCGAACAATCGGGACAAGGATTGTGAGCTACTGTTTCCGACTTGAACCGATGAATTTCTTCCTTCGAGTTCGCGGAGACTTTCTTTTTCAATGGACTTTTCTTCTTCGCTGCGCGTTCCGGCGCGAGGTTCCTTTCCGGTTTCCTTTTTGCCTCTGGATCATACCGGTACGGACCGTACACTGGGACGTACTTCCCACTGTTCACCTCCCTCGGAAGAGACTTCAATTTCATGTCTCTGTGGTAGGGGAATTGCCAGCGTGCTTCGAGATCTTCCGCATCACCAGAATCTGTAACTTCATCCTGACTCTCGAAGTCTTCGTCTTCAAAGTCTTCTTCTTCTTCTTTGTCCTCTTCGGGTTGTATCAACTTCCGCAATCGCTTCAACACCTGAAGAAAGCAAGATCAAGAATAGTTGTTTCCACTGGGTCAAACAAAATCTTCTCAAGACATTTCTGCAGTTTGTTTTTTTTTAACCACAGAAGCAGAGGAACAGAAATATTGGACGTGAATGTGTTTAAAACAGAACGAAGCTGCAGAAAAGACAAAAAAAAAGTCCTCACGCCAAGATAAACCCCAGTCTTTCCAATTTGAGGTTCTGCTTCCAGAAGGATCCGGTTGTTGTGCTTTTTGTCGTTCTTGAAGTCAAAGCAGCCTTTCTTGGGCCTGAGCGTCGCTGAAAGAAACAACTTAAAGCGTGAGAAGCGTGAGACACAAAAGGAATACCATGTCGAGTTCACTGGAATGCTTGAGCCGCTATTGAAGTACCGTATCCACCCGTGTATAAGTCGCACCCATGAACAAGACGCACCTCAAAAAAATTAGCTCTTGTTTCGGGGTATTCAAGTACAATGAAAACAATGAAAACTCATACCCATGTTTTTAAAATGCACCCCACGAAGCCCATTTTGGGGTAAAAAGGTGCGTCTTGTACATGGGTGAATACGGCAATCAGAATTGAGCTTAATTGCTGCTGCCATCTGCAGCTTAACAATATTCGCGCTGCACAGAATCACGAATCACTTTGTACATTCTGCATGATTCAAACGTAACACAAAACAGGTGAACATCATACTTGTGTCCCCTTCGCAGTTGTTAGCGATGTAGTTTCCTCCTTTCCGAACGTAAGGCCCTTGGAAGTTCGAGAAGTTTGCGAGAGCATGTTTGCCGAGCAAGGTATCTGCGAGTTTCTGACCAATGAGCGCGTACGGCAGGTCATCGTAGTTCAGACCGTTCTTCCTCGTGGCGTACCGACACATCCTCCCCAGATCCTGCACAACCGACGACAGGTTTCCCGCCTGGAAAGGAGAACAAACCTGAGCAATGCTTGCAAATCTAGCATTTTGGAAGCGACACTCGCAACGCTTTCACAAAATGTTCCACTGAACGCAGTTTGCTCTACGTACGTCATTTGTGTAGCCCAGCCTCAGGTCCATGCAGTTGAAGCTCATCGGAAAGGTGTCTCCCAAACGGCCTTTCCTCTGCAGGATGAGGAGACAGGGCAGTTTGTTCAGGTCCTTGTACGTTCTGATCATGGTGTGCTCGTGCCCGCATTGACAACGCAGTTGCTGCTCTTTCGGCTTGTATTCGCGACACCCACATGCCTCCACCTGGGCGTCTTCGTGTTGACACTTGTCTTGTTGTAGCACACGACGAACTCTGTACACCATATCTTGTTTGATGAGCTCTGCGTCTCCACCTGCACTGCTTTGGAAATCCTCCAGACAGAAGTTTCCAAAATCCCGAATCAATTCGAACGTGTAAAAGTCATTGTTTTTGCTGGCAATTTGTCGTGCAAGGCACAATGTGGTGTAGAAAACGTTGCCGTGCTCTGTCGCAGTGACCCGAACGATCTTCATCCGACCATCAAGAGATTGGGCCGTCGGCTTGACAATCAGATCATCCACAATCGCAAACGTTTCGTTGTTTTCCAGTGCGTCTTTCTTGGAATTGGCAAACGTCTCTGGATCTCTCAGTTGCTCCAAAACTTTGAACCTGCATTGAAGGACTTGCTCCTCAAGCTGGGCGTCTTTCAGATGCTCGCACCACTTTTCTGCATTGAAGTGGTGCAAGCACCACAGCAGTTCCTGAACGTACTCCGTCCTCTCTTCATCGTTGTCGTCAATCTGGCTTCCTTGATCATCTTCACCAAATTCATCCATCTCATCCAGTTTGGTCAACGCTTTGCCCAATCGCTTGGCTGCATCCATTTCGTAATGAGACACAACAGCGTTGAACGACTCCACGGAAATTGGAGGAAAGACAGTCTTTTTCTTCACCCCTTTTCGCCTCTCTCCCAGTGCGGCCAGTTCTTTTCTGAACAAATCGAGTCGTTTTTGTCTGTCTTGGGTGTACGAGCCCAAAGCAGCGGACAGATTTTTGAGAAAGTCCGCCAGTTTCACTTTCAAGTCCAGCTGACTTCCACGCATGAATTCGTTCAGCAGAATGAAGTATGAATAATCTGCCGCGAGCACGTCATCTCGTTGTTTCGTCGTCTTCTTTACAGCCTTCGTCATACTCTGCAAAACCCGACTCATATCACACACGGTGCTATCACACACAGTGCCTCAAAGCATCATGTGATGCCGTTTCTGAAAGATTCCAATCCAAAACGCGTGACGTCCGCTTTGGCTGAAAACAGGATTTCTGTGTGAAGTACCTGAAACTGCTTGTCATCGCGGATGAGTCGCTCCTTGACGTTCTCCCGGTTTGCAGTGCCGTAGTAGTGATTGAGAGGCACGTAAGCGCGAGTGAAATCATCGACACCCTCTTTCCTGTCCATCATCCACTTGTACTCGTCCTCGTTCCTAAAAAAAGACCAATGGCATCAACAATTGACTCTGTTATCTTTCGCACGGAAGCTCAGATCAAAACACTGTACGCAAGCAAAAGCAAAAGCAAGCACGTACCATTTTTGTCCAAAACCGAACGTGAAGAAAGCTTTTCCAACAGTGAGTTCCCCCAGAGATGTCACTTGGTAGTTTTTCTCGAGTTCCATTGGATAGTTGTCTTTCTTGTCGATGTTGAGTTTGAGGTGATATCGACCGTAGTTGTTGTCAGATATCAAGTGGAAAGCGTGCTCGCCGAGCCCCATGTCCATGAGGAATTCATCCAAGTGCCGCTCCTTGTTCACGTCCTTCTCCAGAACGAATCCCACTCTGGGGTTTCCAGCCTGAAGACCCGATTTTTCCACGACTAACTTCCACTCGAAATCCATCCCAGAGCGAATGGTTACCATGCCGTTTGAACCCTGAATTTTGAAGTGAAAAGTGGGGTTTCGGTCATCCAGGGCCTGGACGCCAACCCAGGGTTTCAAGTCGCCTTGGGATGTTTCTTTCTCCTTCACACAAAGCCACACGTCGTGCATCTGAAATCAAGAGTGAGAAGTCAGAGGTGACAAACAGAAAGGAAGCATTTCAGGGAAGCCTTCAAGAATTCCACCAAATTTTCAAACGCTACCAAGGTACAAACCTTTCAAAACACGTAAAGTTGGCAGTCACAAAAAAAATAGGTTTGCGCGCGCGATTTGGTTTTCAGCACAGGTTCTCTGCTCAACAAAGCTGACGCGCCACTCCAGTGATTTCTGGTGTGTCATTTCCTTGTGAGATGTCGGGACTCTTCTGAAAGGGGAAGGGACGCACACCAGATGAAGTCTTCATCTGCTCACCTTCAGCATCGCTACAATTCCCTGCTGAATCTCCAGGTCGTGGCTCTCCGTCCATTTGACGTGGTGCAGCTTCAGAACTCGTCCTCTCACTTCTCTGTTTGGCTCATCTTCGTAAACGTATCGCTCCGCCCGACCTCGCTGAAACAAAGGATTCGATCATTTCGTCAAGTGCATCAATTCGGGAGCTGGTTCAGGCCTCAGGGGGGCAGATGTTCTACTTCAGGGGGTGTCAGACTCAAACGTTATGTACGACCACCTCTCGTCTCCAGAAACACATTTTTCAAAATCTTGCAACAAATAAGGCATCTAAAAATGCCCTGGCCCAAACAGGAAACTATTGAAATCCCTTCATTCTGAATCAGGTGAAAACTGAACATTGTGGCGAAAATTCTCAACAACATCAGTGTCAGGGGAGGGGTGGGGGGTGCCTGTCCATTTCTTTGCACAGACGTCAATAGAGTCTGGTTACCAAAACAGCCCCGTGATTTTGCTTTCGCAAAAGCTACCAATTTCAAATCGGAAGAAAAGACTCTGGTCACTTGCCTGTCCATGTCCTTTCACCACAGGTTTCAATGACAAGACATAGCCATCCAGAATCGTCTCCCTGGATTGGCTGGGAGTTTCTTTCACCACCCGCTGATCAGGGATGCGACTGCAGTTCGTCAGGAGGTTCGCCGGTGTTGCCGATACCTGGCAAAAAGAGGCACTTTTCTTGCAAGTAAAACGGATTTGGTTGAGGTTATTTTGTTTTGTGTGTTCTTTGTCACATGAAAACCTTGCATTTATTTGCTGCAACACCGCAATCAGTTGAAAAATTGTTCTTCGTGACTTCAACTCAACAAGAGGGGCCCGCCACCTTCTTGTTGCATTGGTGACGTTGCGACAACATGGAACATGCCCGGCAAGTTTTGTGACCGAACGCAGCACTTCAAAGTGATACAAAGTTGGTCAAAACAAACATCTGACTGCCAAATAAACCTTTGGTGCACTGTTTCACTACAGACCACAAATATTGAGTTTGCGCGCTGAACTGAACATTCACCTTTCTGGAGCCACCAATCACTATTCGAAGACGTCGCCAGCATTTCAAGGCAAGCCAGTGGCAATGTCGGAAGACCATTCAGAACCTACCTGCAAGACCACAACGTTCGGATGTTCATCATCCTTCCAATAATTGACGAGGGTGTCGTTGGCTCTTTTAGCTTCAACGTCGCTCTCGGATGTGTCCTTGTTTGGTCCTTGTCCCTCGTTGTCCCTTTTGGTCACTGCGACGTGAGCCTCGTCTGCCACGATCAGGAACAAAGTCCTGGGATTGTCCTTGACCTTATCCACCAAACGTTGATGCATCTTGATGGTCTTGACGTGGTACTTGCCCACTTTGCCGAGTGCTTTCTGTCTGAGTTCTTTCCGTGATGAATTTTCTGTAAATTCTTTCGAAAACACTCCCGAGTCCTTGTCTGCAACCCTTTTGGCTGTTTGCAGCTCCAACATGTTTGATATCGCTGTGTAGATGACAAACTCGAACCCATTGTAGCATCGTTCAAACTTTTCAGCAAACGAGGTTGAGGTTGGGGTTTGGGCGAGTGGTTCCAAAAAAAATATGCCTTCTCTGCTTGGGTCACTGTCCCGAATTTTCTTCGCGTTGTTGTCCACGATGTGTATGATCCTTTCCACGATCACCTTTGCCAGGTATTCTTGATTTGGAAAGTAGAACGGCTCAATTTGTTCCTCTTCTGGGACCTGTCCGATGCCCCGACTCGGCAAGCCGTGCTTGTCGTTTTCATCGAACAGCATGTCGGTCTCTCTTTTCTCCTCCGAAACATCTTCATCCTGTAAGAAATGAATTCACTGGTCATTGTGGACAACACACCACAAGATTATTTTCGTCATTGTGTACTGTAGGGCGCGCCTCAAACAAATCAAATGCTCTGTGAAACAGAAAGAGTGGGGAACTGACCTCTTCTTCCTCGTGGTCAGAATCGGACTGCGACACAACTCTATCTCCACCTCCACCTGTGACAGCAGCCTCGTCCTCCTGCGACATAAATTGGATTCAACACACGAGAATCTGACAAATCCAATCGGCTGTGTGAAACACTGCTCGCAGTTCGAACTGGAACTCGCACACTGCTGTGATACAAGCACTACGAGTACGAGAAGCCTACGTACGAGACATACACTTCTCGTGTATTCATTCACTTGTTTCTGATCAGGTGTGTATGAGACGGTGACTCACACACCTGTCAATTCAGTGTGGAACCAAAACTGACTGAACTTTCATGTAATTTAGCGAATTCCTCCCAAAGATATTCAAAGACCAATGTGGGGTGACATGAAACCACTCACCTCAAATCGTGCGCGCGAGTCTCCAGACCAGGTTGTCGAAGAGTTGGTGTGGAGCTGGCCCCAAATTAAAATATTTTAACACAGTTTGGCACACCAAAGGATGAGTCTTTGGCAAGTTCAAAGCAGCAGCAACTTCACAGATTTTCTGGATAATGTTTTGCCTGAGAAAACTCAGAATTTTGGTCTCCTCAAAGGTGATCAGCCTTTTTTCAGCAGCAGCCATATTGGAAAGGAAAACCTCCAGGGGTTATGTGACCACCCCAGAGGGGAGGGATGCAGGCAAAAGCCAGCAAAATAGTGATATTGTGCTATTTTCCATCTATTTTCTATCTAATTAATTATTATAAAATATTCAGAATATTAAAAATTGTTGGGCATTGCCAACACCCCCTACTAGGGGAGGAGTGTTTGTGACACACCAGCTGTGAATTCAGAACCACCACTCACCAGATGGCGTGATTGGAAAGAGGTCAATAAATACAGAGGTTCCCGCCCTTGGGGACAGTCTCTCCTGAGATACCAACCAGTGTGTTGTGATATTGTGGAGTGACTTGGGCTGAACCACGAAACTCACCTATTGAGAATGGGCAATCTGCCAGACAAGCCTGTCGAAGGTTTGATTCGGGGTGGGCCCCAAATTGAAATGTCTCACCACTGCCTGGATGACACATGGGTGAGTCCTGGTGAGTCCTTGCCTCACCGACTCCTCGAGTTTTTGAACTATGTTCTGGTGTAAAAATCCAAGTAAATCAATTTCTTGTGGAGTAATGTACCTGGGGTTTGCTGCCATTTTCAGAAAGGATAACCTTGAGGGGTCATGTGATCACCCCATGGGGGGAGGAATGCTGGGTAATTACCAGCAAAATAGTGATATTGTGATATTATGCATCTGTTCCCTGTCTAATATATATAATTAATTATTGTAAAAATATTCAGAATATTTAAAATTGCCTGTAGAGGCCAGCGCCAGTAGTATGTCACGTACCTATTCACCTGTAAATTGGGAGGATGCACGTGCGTTGCTAGGCACCAGCCAATCAGAGGGCTGGATTGGGTTGGTAA
>JAAUXT010042003.1_pt1 | contig 17077 bp, 14 predicted proteins | sample 7278171 | NCBI WGS metagenome assembly JAAUXT01 (sample SAMN14350112, study PRJNA611818) | marine sediment metagenome | isolation source: surface marine sediment (1.8m) | place: French Polynesia: Moorea | collected 2018-08
GGAGGCCATCAAAAAAACAAATTATGAAAATGCATGAAATGGTCTGGAAATTCAGCAATTTTTCTGGAAAAGTCAGGGAAAAAAATTGCCGGACAAAAGTGGGAACCCTGTACTGTTCTTTGCAGAAATTACTTAGTCGAGGGATCGGGCTTGTTGCACTCACAGGCATTGGGAAGATATCGCAGATTTATTTTTGTGGCAATACTGTACAACTGTGGCAAGGATGGTGCTCACTAATTTAATGCAGAGAAATTGTTAAATTTTTACACCGGCGCGTCCTCCGGAGCGAGCCTGTGCTATGCACTGGCATTTGCCAGAGGCTTGACGTTCTACTGTTGGGGTGCGGCAGGTCCTTTTCCTTGCACCTCTGAAATATGGGCAAGCTCCCCCCCCCCCTAGTTAGAATTTCAGGATGAGCCCTACCTTTGCACCTTGATCATGTGGGTACCTCCCCCCCCAACAAGAAAAGCACCTGCCTCGAAAATGTGTGTGTGTGTGTGTGTGTGTGTGTGTGTGTGTGTGTGTGAGTCCCGGTGGGCATGACACCCACAGTTGATTCATTGGTCCGTCAGATCTCGATCCACCTCCCAAATGTTCCAGTTTATTTGCCTTCTTTTTCTGGTTGTCTTGTAGCTAATGGTTTATTCCACCCAGGTATCCAACCACCGAGTTCTTGTGGACCGAATGCCCACACCGAGTCTCCTCGTCAGAGTGCTTGTGGTTGTCTGTGGACGGTCGGATGAGCTGGCATATTGACCAAGCGTACTACATTTGTGTTGACTCCATCACTGCTGCTGAGGAGGATATGTGTCCCGACAAACACGAGTTTTACTCACAGTTTCAAGGTAGAATGGATCCACTGGATCTTGGTGAAAAACAGAAAGAGTCCGTCCTGTCGTCCTGTCTCCAAGGGTATCGCTATGTCCACACAAGAAACATACGTTTGTTTGAGTTTTTTGGTGGGCCGGAGTGATTGCTGATGACTCTTATGGCCAAGAAAGACTTCTAAATTTGTAAGCAGAAGAAACACAGATTTCTAGTTCTCGAAGTTGGAACAAACAGTGTGTGCGTAAGAAGCATAAGAAACTTGTTCGTCCACCCCAGTCAGTAGTCAAAAGTCTGAACAAGTGGTGAATGGGGGACACATTTCCCAGCGTTGTTGTTTTCTCGGAGGGAACTGTAACAAATGTTATCTTGAAAAAATCTCGTGTATGAGTCGCACATGTTTCACACAAAGATGTCCTCACCTGAATGGCTGGTGTCCGGTGCGACTTATTCAAGGGGTTTGTCTGCTGGCGTTGTTTTTAAGACCTTCTTAGCGGTGACCATACAGGGTGTCCATGGTCACTGTTGATCGTGTGGATTGAGTCGCTTGTTGCAGGATCCTTGGTATGACACGCATTTGAGACGCTGCATTTGGACTCGTTTTGTTCGGTGATGTGTCTTGATGCAATTGTAACTCGCATTTTTTGTTTTATGGTTTTGTTTGGGCGTTGTTTTTTTGCAGGTCCATGGATTCTCGCGCCACTGCGAGCCGTGTCGGTGTTCAATTTATGATTGTTGAATATTTAAGGGGTTTCTTTGTTTCGGACAGATTGAGCGAGAAGAATATGCACCATTGTCCCGAGGTTATAAGGCCTGCGGCCTGCCGCTGGTGGCATCTGAACGACAGGAACAGCTACAAGATAGACATGACCTACTACTTGCAGCTGGCTGCAAATTCATCTCATTTTACCGTGCATTCTCACCTCATAACAGTTGAAACAAAATTCAAAGGTATCGTGTTGGGGGAAAATCTGGTTATCATAGTTCCTAAAGTTTTCCTCTCCGGTACGAAATTTCAAGTGGCTTCTAGGTGTGAGTGGCTGTGTGCCGGGAATGTTAAACGACTTTCGACAACGTTCGAATGTTGGATGAAGGTTGTGGCGTGACAGTTTTCCATTCCCACACATTGCCTCTTTAGGTTCTGCTGTTCTTGGCACTCGCTTCATAGCAAACCTTCACCACTAAGAGAGTCTTACTAAACTACTTGCGGACAACGAACTGATGCCTTTTCCTCCAAGCTACAGGAAAATCTCCCGCTCAAACCTCACAAATTGGCTCCAGAGTGGATTCAGAGTCTTCCTGTCCCTCAATTGAGAACTTGTGGAGAATACTGGATGAATGAGATTACAACAGAACAAAAAATGCAAAAAGTACGAGGATCTATCAAGTCAAAGTGACAATCATCATGTCTTGAACAGTCGCATCGACGCACTTCGCTTGGTGCAATTCTACAAGGAACGTGCTCATCCGTGAGCAATTGTTGATCATGATAATTGTCACTTTGGGTTGATACATCCTCGTAGTACGAAACTTTCATTGGATTTTTGGCACTGATTGTGGCTTTGTTTGGGATTTATCTATCCCTGCATTGGTGGTGTTCTTTGCCACTGCTGTTTCAAATTGCATGTAAGCTCCTTGTGTTGCAGTTTCAGGGCCTGTCTGTTCCGCCGATAAGAACTGTGCTGTTGTCGAACTCTCGTCCCTCTGGACGACACTCGTGTTTGGGACACGACTGTGACAATATTTTTTGGGTGTCTTTTGTTTTGGACAAGGTCATCACTCGCTTTTGGGAGTGAGATCAGTTGTCATTTGGCGTGGTTGGCGTTTTGACAGAAACAAGCTGTGGACTCCAGATGTGGTTTTACAACCTCATAACAGAGAAATGTGTATTTTTGTTCTTTTGCCTTACAAGGAGAGGGCCACACGTCTGCCCTCACCCGACCCCAAATTCCTGCAGCTGGTTTTGCGACGATCTAAACGGAGATTCACTGAAGGTCGACTTGAACTACGGCATCGTGATAGTAGCCAGAAACCGTTTGGGCAGTGTCGTTTCTGAACTGACACGCATTCGCACCAGATGGATAGGTAGATCACCAAAGACGACGGCGGGCTGTTTCTCATGTCTGCAATGCACTCACTGATTACCTTTTTTGCAGTTTTCTTGACAATTTTTGCACCTTTCTCTCAGATTGGTGTGATTGCTGAGTTGGATCACGTTGCACAGAGGCCTTCTCAACACTTTGTGCACCAATTTTTTTCAGGCCTTCGAACTGTCTGGTTCAAATGTATTTTTGCTTGTAGTGTGGAAGAAGCTTTCGCTGTCAGTCAGGGATTGGAGACCAAACAAAGGCACCAACAGTTGAGCCGGGTCCGAGTTCAGGGTTCTTATCATTGCAGGAAGAAAAAGCATTACGAATGCCCCAAAGCCGTTGAAAACGCCTGTCATTGGAATAAGTCGCAGGTCGGCGACTCGGAGCAGTCACGGCGCAATTTTTTTCAATCGGACAAGGTGTATTATATTGTGCTGGCAGCCAACAATTCCCTGGCATCGGTGCACAGTCGCTCGTACGAGATCATTCAAACGAGGGACCAAGGTACATTGATTTGTCACATTTGAGACAACTCTATTCCTATTCTGCAAGTTGTCAGGGTTGCAGAAGTGTTTTCCTCTTTTTTTTTCTTTTTTTTTTTTGTGGTGAAAGTGAACCAAGTGGCGGCAGAAAGTGTGGGTCGTACAACTGGCTAGTTCCCCCACCTCCCATGCACACTTTCGTGTTTTTCTCACTCCGTGAACTTCCCTTGGCGAGTGTATTTTGTACACCCACGATTTTTCGTGATTTTTTGTTTGGGTTGGAGCGTGTCTTCAAAAAATGGGGTTGTACAAAAAGCCGCTCCCGTCGACAGGCCGAAGGTTGTTGAGAATGTGTCTTTAGCTGTGTGAACAACGCAGCAGAGCATTCCCATGTCGTCAACCTCAGCATCATAGATCCAGCTTCCAGGACCAGGTTCACCTTGCTCTTTTTTCAGAAAAATTGTTGGGGGTTTGTTGTTTTTGATGTGTTTTTTATTGGGGGGGGGGAGGTTCGGGACTTTCGCGATGACAGGGTACCCCTCCCCTGAGAAGCCAACTTGTTGTGAGTTATTGGCGGTACAGGCCGAGATGACACGGTACCCCTTTTTCTGTGGAGCCTGACATGGGACATGGTCCTGGCCCAGAGCTTATGACCTCATACCCTCCCTTGGGAACGCCTCGTACCCCCTTCCCCATGGAGCTCAACATATGAGTTTACGGCCTGGTACCGGCCCAAAAGCTGGTGATGTGCTCGCCCGTGATGAGTGAGAGCTGAAGTAGTTCTGGGCCAGAGACAATGACACGAGACTCCCATTTCTAGCACAGCCAAAGCTGACATGGCGCCCCCACTCCACCCATGGGGTGATGACATGGGAGCTAAAGACGTGGTACTGGCTCAGAGCTCGTGTCCTTGAACCCCGTGTTGCGGGTGGTTTACGCACGTGCTTTAGCTTTCAATTCTTGTTGCTGTCACCAGAACGCCTTCATCGTACAAACCTGTACCAATTGTACTCGGAAAACAAAGTTCCCAGAAAACGTTTGAAAAGGGAATGGTAGCCATGGCAGCTGTGTGGCTTCAGATTACTTTACCCTTTCGAATTCTTTGGTTGCACTTGCACTTGTGAAGTTCACGCTTTGTGTCGTTGCTGGCCATTACCTCCAAAATTTATGTGGTCGACCACTTGGTTTACATGACGTTGGTTCTCTCCCCGTCTGTTCCTTGTCAAGTGATCATTGCCGCTTGCATATTAAACGCAGTGAAGATTCCACCAAAGGAAGAATCTGTGACAATTAGATCTCTTTACGAGCTGCAGCTTGGAGTCGGTTGTCTTGAGCCGTAGACGAACACGTAGCTGTAAATGTGCGCTGAGGAATAACTTCTCGCAGACGTAGTCTTTTTGCTTACCAAGCACGAACTTCGGAGATGCGACAGTTGGCACTCGTGTTTTTGACTTGGAACTGAGCGAGCAGTGGCAGAATTCGGCGTTGTTGCCTTTGAAATGCCAGTGTTTTTGACTTGGTGCTTTCGTGCGAAAATATGCAAGCGGTCGTCGTGATCGAAGGACTGCACGGAATATTGTGGAAAACATTTCTTGAGCAGCGTTTGACAGCCGTTTGCAGTAGTTCTTTAGCATGATTGAGTATCACCGCATGGAGAAGCAGAATTTCGTTTGCAAACCGTACAATTTTCCGTCCGAAGCCCGAAGAATTTTCGAAAGGGTTTTTGTTCTCAGTTGTGTGGGTTACATTGTCCATCTGTGCGTGTGTGTGTGTGCGTGTGTGTGTGTGTGTGTGTGTGTGTGTGTCTTCACCCAGGAACTTCTTGGAAGGTCGTGGAAAGGTTCCAGACTCTCGCAGATTGCAAGTTTATGCTGGCCCGATTCGGAAATGGCAGACACATTGCTGTCGTGCCGTAAAAACCACTGTAGAAACCACTCCAGGCTGGCCTCGCATATCATTCTTGGCTGGACTTGGGTTTGTAAACTCCAGGCAGGGTGTTCGCAGCCTTTCAACGCCACGTGATTTTCGTGGCGATCTGTGGCGCTCTTGTGGAGTAGTCCGCAGTAGTTATGTTCTGTCAAACGCCTGTGAATGGGTTGGGTTGCCGACTCTGTCACCACCGTTTTTCTTGGGCATGGGCGACTCGCCGCCTCCCGCCTGACACTTGAAAGGGGGTCACAGGTGGATCGTGCTCCGAAATCTGTTTTGCTGAAATCCTTGTGGTCATTGTGCCACTAGTTCATTTCCTTCGGTGTGAAGTTTTGTTTTGTATGTGGTTTGTTTTGTGCTCTTTTCTCACGATTTGATTTCAAATCATCACTCGCTCATTCATGCCAATTCGTACTGATGTGTGTTTGTATATTTGTGACAGCAGCTTGCTTGCATAAATTCGTAAATTCACAGGTGAATCTTTTCCCGAGTGCAAAATTTCAGCCGCCCCCCCCCCCCAGCCAGAAATCTTCAGTGTACGAGTAGATCTATATCGCCGTGACGATTTGAGAATCATGGTGTAGTCAGTTGAAGGAAGAGATCGAAGAAAGTGACGTGCCAAATTGAGTTATAATTTGGGAACTATTCTTTTGGCATGCACGCACGACTGATTCACTCTGTTTCTTTCATGTCATCAGGAGGGAAAGCTGTTTAATTTCATTTCATTTCCAGGAGAGAATTATTTTATTTTGTGGTGTGTGATGTGGCAGTTGTGACAGAGAGCCACAAGTTAGATCCGCCCAGTTCTCGTTCTTTCTTTCATCATTTTTATCAGCCGCGGTAGCGAGCTGATATTGGTTTCCCGTGTATCCGCGTCCGTCCGTCTTGGGGGGGAAAATGAAGGCCAGCCATAGCCAAAAACCAGTGATTTTTCAATTTTTGAACAAATTTGGTTGGCCTGAAGTAGTACTACCTGCATGTGCAAGGAGAACATGATTGGTTGAAAAATTAGGTCACCAGGTCCAAAAATGTAAAAATATTAGGGTATCTGGTATCTGCAATTTTTGCAACTCAGACATTGTCCGGGTTAGGGTATCTCGGACATTGTCCGGGATACCCCCCACTGCAAAGCAAATTTTTCCAGCTTGGACATTGTCTGGGTTAGGGTATCTCGGACATTGTCCAGGATACCCCCTCCCTGCTAAGCAAATTTTTCCAGCTCGGACATTGTCCGGGGCAGGGTATCTTGGACATTGTCTGGGATACCCCCCCCCCCACAAAGCAAATTTTTCCTGCTTGGAGATTGTCCGGGTTAGGGTATCCAACTGGAACGCGGCTGATTTTCCACTTGAAAGTCTATTTTATGTATATTTTATTTATTTTGGTTTTGTGCGCGTGGCTCGGCGAAGCTGGCCATGCCGCGCGCTTTGTGCAATGACTGATGTGTCATTCCACGGGGAGCAGCGGGGTCTGACTGGGAGGAGTGTAGCTGACCGACAGGAGTGAATGTCAACTGCGAATAGCCGCTCTCGTCGGTCTGATCTTTTGTTGGTTGCAAGAAAACACAAGACAGCATGACGAACCAGGCTTGTTCCACCAGAACGTGAATTGTCTGCAATACGGGTTTGTGTACCCGACGTTTCTACTTCATGCACATTGTTGCATTGACTGGATTGCAGGAAATTCTTCACAAATTTTCATCAACAGCAAATTACTTGTTTGCAGTGTGAACGGTAACGTGCTGGAATTAACAGCGTTGTTTGGGTCAGTTGAGAACGAATAAAGAGCAACCCAGTGAAATTCACACTGGAAACTTGCACTTCTGAGGGGAAAACTCGCACAAATGAAAAGACCGTTCTTTTCTGAATGACATCAGAGCCCACAATGTGAGAGTGCCCTAACAACAACAAGTTTTGCAGACGTGTGTGTACATTTTACGTTTTAGGGGCTTTCTGAAATCCTGAATGTGGTGTCTTGGTTTGCATCCCTTTAGTTGCTGCATTAGATTTGCTTTTTTGCTTTGAACTGAAATTTAGTCTAACAGCACGCGCGTAGCAGATCTTCCTTGCACAAAATAGCGGTAAAAAGTCGCGATGATTTGGCGTCTGTCAGTAACAAGAGAAAACAACAAAGCAACAGAAAATTTGAAATTTAGAATTATGACATGGGCAAGATTTTCCTTGTTTGATTTCCTCTTTCGCATTCACAGTGGAGCCGAAGAAAGTTGACGTTTTGCAAGTACGCAACACTACGAGCCGAAGTCTGGAGGTCATCTGGTCATCGCCCACTGACCTCTCGAGTCGCGCGCTGCTTTACGAGATCTCTTGGAGCAGCTTCGACAAGCGGAGGCTGGAGTGGTCACTACCTCAGGTGCCTGACTCATCACAGCTTGAACTTTCTGAAGCAGTTCGGAGTGTATTGTTTTGTCCTTTGTCCGTATTTTGTGTGTTGTCTGTTTCGAAACGAGATAGCCCTTGAAAGCCTGCAGCAGGTGCTTTCGTATTCAGAGTTGTTGGGCGTACCTGCTGGTACGTTCAGTTCAGTTTGATCATCGGTAGTCTGTGGTAATCCTCATTGTGTTCTTTGTGACCGCATTCGACGAATTTTTTGCCCAATTGAGCCAGATTTCTGCTCGTCTGCCTTCAATTTGGTGACGCGACTGTGAAGATAAAGTGCTGTCGCCAAGTGCTGTCTCGAGTCAACGCTCCAGCTTCAGACCTGCAGCGAGGGTGCTGGACTCTACGAGTCCACGTTGTCAAGTTTTGGAGAGACTCCAGTCCCTTGGCATGCAGCTCTTGAACGCTCTTCCGCCAACATCATTGGCCGCGTGCATTCTTGTGTCCGATATTCGTCCTGTGGACCGATGTTTTGAGCTAGCGCACAATGAGACAGACTTTGACCACCGAGCTGTTTCCTCCAATTTGGCAGACGACTGACACACGAAATTGAACGAAATTTGATATCTTTCTCCGACATCATCCAAGGGCTGATGTGATTTTGCGTACGTGAACTGAGTTTGGGTCAGGCTGGCAAGAGAGCAAGGACATTTTGCGAAGTGTTTTTTATGTTCCATCATTGCAGAAAGCGAACACTTCGACACGGCAGTGGAAACTCGATGGACTGCTTCCCTTCACCAAGCACCGCGTGAGCGTGCGCAGCATCCCGATCTTCGGCTCCGACGGCTTCCCGTGCGAGTTGGACAGAGTCAACTTCACAGAGTGCATACCGCGCGGCTTCTGGAGCAAAGAGAAAGTGGAGATATTCCTCACGAAAGAAGACGGTCAGTGCGCGTCACTGATTGTAGAAATCAAAGACACGTTCAGGTCCTGTTTGTTTGGAAAGTTGTGATCAGTTTTACGCAATGTCGTCACAGCAGTTGTGTTGTTCTTTCAGTTCCGGCCGCAGCCCCACTGACGTCTCCCGGAGGCTTCGTGCTGCGGGGCAATCGAACCTTCATTTTGTGGCAGGTGAGCGATTGCGCTACGCTGTTGAAATGAAATGAAGCACGGCGAAGAAGCTTTGTGCCGTCTCTGGTGGTGTCTTGTTTTCATGTTGCAGACAGGGAAGGTGAATTGCAAGGCGAATTGGGTTTGCAGACAAGCGTTGACGTTTGAATGTCCAACCCACGTTGAATGATTGTGCTATCAGCTGTCACCCATGCTTTTGCATGCAGCGCGTCCCTGATTACCAGAGCAACGGCAACATAACCAACTATTGGGTGAATCATTCGTTGGTGGAGTCGGACTCGGGGGAGGTGATGGACCGGCCGATCCAGGCATCGCGCTTCTCGTGCCACATGACTCTGCAGCCGGAGCACGTTTACAAGTTCACCGTCGACGCGAGGACGACGATCGGCTTCAACGCATCGTTGCGCCACAAGCCCATCTTGATCAGTACCGTGCGGGAGCACAAAGGTGCGCGCGACTGGCAACACGGAGCTCGAGACCGAATTTTGCCAAGACAGTCATCAACTGTACAAGGACAGAATCTTATGCCACACGAACTACTGGGCATCATACGTGTGTTGTACTTCTTCTATGTGCAATTCCCGACATTGCAGGTCAGATGAAGGCGCCGGACATCTTCTCTGCAATAGCGCATCCGGTTCCGAACAACACATACGTCGTCGTGCTGAATTGGACCGAAGTGAAGGGAGCGACCGGCTTCACTGTGTTTTGGTGCAAGGGCCCCGCACCCCACTACAGTAATTCCTGTGATGTGAGTGTTGCAAAAGGACCCGTCTGCGTCAGTGGAGGCACTCGTGGTCTGATTGTTGAACGTCAGTGATTGGAAGACCAGGAAACAAAATCGCGATGGTCAAAGCACATTTTAGGAAAACTTAATCTGTGTCATGACACTGAGGCAGTTCGTGCAGCAGGAACGATCACCCGTGACCTTGTGTCTGTTGCGGATGTTTCTGTTGGTGAGTGTCGGGCTCACAGCACGTTTTGGGGAAGTTTCCAAGTTGAAAGATGGTGTGTGATGCAGGAGGAGCCGCGCTGGGCGGAGCTGAGCAGCTCCGATACCAACTTCACGAAGCGGCTCGAGCCGGACGAGAACTACGGCGCCTACAAGTTTGGCCTGTCCGTGCAGTTCTCGATGCGTATGCCAATGCCAACGTCGAACAAAGTGAGGCGTGTGAGGTCACCGGAAACGATCACACTTAGCACTGGTATTGAATGGAGTCCGTGCAGTCACGAAAACAAAGGTGAGCTGCATCCGTGTGAAGGCCCGTTTCCGTACGCAGATAAACGGTGTCAGAGGTGAATCAATCTGCCGTTTGATCCTGCCGAGTCTATCCGGCTTGCTCGACAATTTCATGCAATTCGATCACGAACAATATCCTTTTCTTTTGACTGTAATGACTTGGTCGTTATCACGCTTCAACCAAGACAGCATGGAAAGAAAAGCAAATGTGAGACGAGAGCAGCTCACTTTCGGGAAAATAGTGTCCAACGCGAATTCAAGATCGGCCTTGACGCTTGAAACAAACAAGCCCGTGCGAAGATTAGCGTGTTTTTGTCCTTTCAGAAAAAAATTATACATTTGCTCATTCACAGTGCTTGTGTATGGCGTTGTTTCACTCCAGATGCTGTGCCCCCAAAGCATTTCGGTTTCACCAAGCATCAGAAATCCGAGTCGTTGGACGTAGAGTGGCAAGCTCCGGACTGTCACGAGACGGGATACATCGTCAACTACGTGATTTACTACTGCCGAGTGGACGAGTGTGAGAGTGAGTGGCGTTTCCACTTTCCGTCTCCATTTCCAAACAAAACGATTGGACAGGCAAACTTGTGCAAACTCCGGTGCTGGGAATATTTTTTCTTTCTTTCCCACAGACCAAGTGCACTCGACTGTAGTGCATCGGAGTCGGGTGCGACATGCGCTGCATAATCTCGAAGGAGATCAGAATTACAGTGTCTGGATGACGAGTGTGTCGGCGTCTGGAAGGGAGTCAAGTGGCACTCCGAAAAAACACAAAAAGGTTGTCTTTTCTGGTGAGTGTCGAAATGCCCATTTCACACCGGTGGGTTGATGCTACAAAAACTGACTGAAAATTGTCAGCCTGTCTCCTATCGTTGAACAAAATTTGATCACTGCGTTGTCCTCATTTTGCAGGATGGTATTGGTGGCAAATTGCTTTGGTGATCATCGCCTGTGTGTTCGTGTCTGTCATGGTCGGTTTTGGGTTCCACTATTATGTCAGGTAAAACTTTAAGAGTTTGTTGGTGCTCCTTTGGCCAAGCGTCAACGCGACTTCACAGAGACAACCCGATCAATGTCATGGTTCCAGTCTTGAATCAAGCGCGGCTTGAGAAAGTTTGTCGCAATATCACTTCATTTGCAACATTTTACTCCAGCAGAGCTTCACACTCATTCGCACCGTCCTTTTCATTTGAAGGAAATCGAAAAAGAAGTTGAACAGGCACATACACACAAGGCCAGTGGTTCCTGACGGCGACCTGTCAGTGGTACAGTTCCTTTTGTTCGTTCACCGTTGTTCTGCACTATACAATTCGGTCTTCGTCTTGCCATCTCTCTCCCTCTCTCCCCTCTCCTCATCTCTCTCTCTCCCCCCATCTCTCGATTTCTCTCTCTCTCTCTCTCTCTCTCTCTCTCTCTCTCTCTCTCCCCTCTCTCTCTCTCTCTCTCTCTCACACACACACACACACACACACACACACACGTCATTAGGTCCTGCGGCTGGCTGCAAGTCGGCCTGTTTCTTGTACATTCAGTGAGTGTAATTTCTCTTCACGTCGTCTTTTGAGCGCGTAGCCAGGCGAAGCCGGCCATGTCCACGCTGCGCGTGCTCAGCGGGGAGGTATAATGATGGCTGAGGAGTGACGTAAACTGTATAAAGTCGGGCGGTCGTTGACCTGTCTGTCGTTGCCAGTCTCTGGACAGTCGTAATTTTTATCAGCCGCGATGGCTGACAATGGTTATCAGCCGCTAGGACGGATGATAGTGGTTGTCTGTAGTATCCTACGGAACCCCCTCCCCCCCTTCCCTGAGAGTTTGAGCAAGCGCGGCTGATGTTTTACTTGAAAGTCGAGTCGATTCTGACATTCGTCTTCGTCGTACGTTATAACCAGGACGAGTACGATGGAGACACTGGCGTAGAGGAGGGACAGACGACGTCTGGCGGGGTGACTCTCAAGCAAAACAAGCAGAACGAAGCGCGCTACCAGAAGATGAAGTTGGACGGTTCCAGCCTCCTCAACACCGCCGACGAACAGGTGCATTTCATGGTCACCCGAAACAACCGCCGAGTACCTTTGACAAGCGTTAAAAATGCCAATTTGGGGAAATGTGGCACTCATCAAGCATTCAACTGCATGCATCCATCCTCCCGAACTTCTTCTTTTGCCTTTTGATTTGCTTAGAAATATTCAGCGCGCGCGCACGCACGCGCGCGCGCGCGCACACACACACACACACACACACACACACACACACACACACACACACACACACACACACACACAGTGTCTTCAGTGGAAATACCTCATCGATCCTCGTTCGCAATTTTCAGGGCAACACACTGGTGGCGAACGGAGGCGTGGGCACGAATTTCGGGAAGGTTCGCTTCGAAAAGAAGCTGCCGTCTCACGGCAGTGTCTCATCGGAGGACACGCTGACCACACCGCTTCCCAGCCTCGATCTGCCTCGCGACGAGTTGGACTGTTTCAGGTGACCGCCTCATCAAATTTTCTCACATCTCCGTGAAAGAAAGGTGTGACGAATGTGACCTGCCCGTCGAGGCAAACACGTACGCACCGCCGAATATCAGACCCACAGAGCCCTTGTTTTTGCACACGCCCAACACCTAGTGCAGTGCTTCAGCCTCTGTGTTGCAATCGCGCTGAGTGGAAAAAAACTGAAGCAGAACTCAAGCAAAATTTGCTTGTTTGTCTTTGAAATTTTAGGTGAGATGCCAACCCACATCCTGCCCCACCCTTACCCTCACAGACGCACACAGAGTCTCTGACACTTCGGATGGCAAAGTGGGAACTCAGGCAAATGTGGTAGATTCCTGTCGTGAAAATTTTGGATCAGATGTGGGCGGAAGTGACGTGAACAAGGTGACCGATTCGGTGTGTTTCTACACCGCGAAGTGTTCTTGCTGCGCGGGACCGCCCTTTGGAGTCAGCCTGTGGTGTGCACTGGCAAAAGCTCGAGGCTGCATGTTCTTGCGCGAGGAAAGACCTGCTGATGTCCAAGGTGAAGGGATGGGTAGCACCCAACAGAGGTTCGGTTCCTCCCTGTGGACAACATTTTTCAGGCAGGCCCGACTCCCGCAAGTTGGGGGGGGGGGCACGATCCAGCCAAAATTTCAGCAGGAACCTGCCGTGGCCCCCAGGCAGGTCTGTCTCAGGGTGGGTCCGACCAAAAGGGAAGTGATCCCACCCCCGCCACACCCCGGTTTTTCAGGGTGGGTCCTGCCCTGGCACAAGCCTCGCGACGTGCCTGCGTCGTTTCAGTGAAGTGTCTTCCTTTTCTCTCAGGACATCGCACAGAGACAGGCAGCTGTCCGGCGGGTCCAACCTGGACGCGGTTCTCGAGTCTCCTGTGGAAGCGAAGGGCGACCCGAGTTGCAGCAACGTGAGTGAATCTTCCTCCATCGGCAGTTACAACCGAGTCGGGTATGCCGGGAACGACCCACGAATCCTGGGCGGAGCTGTTGGCGGATTCAAGACCCCGTCTCCACCCCCTCATCCTCCACCCAGCTATTCACTGCCCAATGCGAGACCATCCCCGGGCACAACCGGCAGTGGCGAGTATGCTCATGGCGGGCTGTTTGGCCGACCCACTTCGAAGCACAGCTCGCCACCTTCCGAAGGGAGAGGCTGCAGCGGAGAGCCAATATCACCCACAAGCTCTCCCACCCATTACGATGTGCCCAGCGAAATTACACCCTACTCCAAGCTCGACTGCCAAGACCTGGCTGAACCGGAGTACGACTCGTCCGCAGGATCGCAGGTCTCCACCGACACTGTTATCGACTTGTTCAAAAACAAACCGCCGGTCTCTCCACTGACCGCCAACGGCCTGACGCGGCCTCAAGCGATGGCACAGCCAGATGACTACGTGAGCGAGCAATTCATGCAGGCCATAGCCTCCAGCGCTAACTTGAACTGTTCAGACTCTGAAATCGCTGACTATAGCACTGTCAATGAGAGGCCGAAAGAATCCGAGGGCAGCAGCAGCAATGACGCCTATCACGACCACAGCGAAAACGAGGATTCTCACAGCAGCGAGTCCGAACCGCTCGTGCTCTCGCTGGATTGGTCACAGAACAATTCTTCTGAAAATCCGTTGGTTGGTCCGGCCCCCGGCTCTGCCAACTCTGTTGAGGACTTCCCAACACAAGTTGTGAATGGTTTTCCAATGGTGTCGTCGAATTCCACTGACGCGTTAAGAAGAACTGCCGATGAGTCAACAGCAGGCCGTGAGTGGCCACCAGCACGTGGACTCAACTGTGACTCTTTACTGCCCAGCAACTACGAGACGGGAAAACAGATGTCTTGTCTCAATGGCCACGAGGACCAAGGAAGTTCAGATCCGGGTGATTCCCCACCTCCCCGCAGCAATTCCAGACAGACTGATGGGAAATTTCCCAACGAGAGTTCTCCAAGTCGGACAAACAAAACCTCGAGCGACGTTGGGTCGAGTTCGCCAAACAACAAGTTGTTGAGTGAGCTCGGTTGTGTTGTGCAACCCCGATTGGTCGGGGACACCGGGTACGTGACAGTGGACAGCCTCACGTCCTCCTCCGGCGTCAGCGTCTCGTCCAAGGACGACTGCGAGGAGACGGAAACGCTGTCGGACGACGCCAGTAGTGATCAGGACGACACAGACTCGACGACCACCGACGCTAAAGTGCTGCCCACACAGAACAGTGCGTACGTGGCGCACGGTGATGTTATGGTTTCTGGTTGGAACCAGATTTCTGCCTAACGCACAAGCCCAACACGCAGGTGGCGAGTTTTAGCAGCACGCTCCTTGTTTCAGTGGACTCCACAACTGTCAGAGTCAAGCCGTCGGTGCAGTTTCTTGATGGTCGCGGTGGCCGGGCCATCAATGTGAAGCGAACTGCTTCAGTGTGTGCGTCTGTCCAATTTTACCACCCCACGTCCCCTGAACCATTACCTCCTCCCCCTGAGCCATTACCTCCTCCCCCTGAGCCATTACCTCCTCCCCCGGAGACATTACCTCCTCCCCCGGAGACATTACCTCCTCCCCCGGAGACATTACCCCCTCACCCCAAACCATTATCCCCTTCTGAGTCGTTACCCCCCTCCGTCCCAACTGGGCCAACCCCAGGCTATTCTTCTTGCTGACACAGCAGCAGAGATGACAAGATGAACTGCAACCAGAAAATTGAAAACGATACCTCAAGGTGATTTGTTCAGGTGACTTGTTCCGGTCGCTCTCCACGAGCCTCCGTACAGTCAGCGCGCCCTGCCTTTGGAGTTTTGAGGAAAGGTTTTTGAAAAATTTTTGCTGCAAGAAACGAACGAAGGGGTGCTTTATTCTTGTTTGTTTTCGATTGTTTTCTTGTTTCGTTTTGTTTTGTTTTTTTGCCAAAGCTGTGGTTGGCATGTGCATTTACAGAGGTGTACAATGATGTTCTGTTCGGAAGTGGGCTGCGGGCAGCGTGGGTGTTTGCGACTCGTACGCATCACGTTGTTTTCTGTGACTAATCAGTTGAGAAACAAATAATTTTGTTTTCCTTGTGAGATAAACATGAAATGGCATTCACATTTCCCGCATTGACGAGCTGCTGCTTTGAGTTTTGCTGGAACTACCCGGTGCTGCTCAAATTCAGTGTGTGCAGTGTGCCAAGTATTGGAGCGATATGTCGTATTCACCCGTTGCCTTGATTTTCTGACATTTTCTTGGAGCTCCGTGCTTGGTGCAGACAACTTTCGATATACCACTGACAGAATGCTTGCCGGGCAGACTTTTTTCTTGCTTTCTTGTGTCACTGTTGGCTGAGGTACAAGCAGATTGATGAAAAAACTTCAAATCACACCAAAATAGCTGGAAACGTGTGAGGGTACTGAGTTCAAAAATATTTCTTTCAACAAATACGAGTGTGTGAGAACACTGAAGGAAAAATATCTTTCAACAAAGAAAAACCGAAATTTGAATCTTCCCAGCTGTCTGACCACATGGGGTGATCGTACTCCCTGTTTTTGCGTTATTGTGTCTTGTTTCATCATTTTGGTCTGTCAAAAACACTGGGTTGCTTTTTGGGCTTGTTTTTCAGTCATCAAAAATTTGGGCTGCTTTTGCGCAACAAAAGCTCTACGATCTGTCGACACTCCCAAGGAGACGGTGGTAAACTCGTACCAAAGTACAAGACGCACTCGTACCAGCTCTCTTGAAGCTCTATTTTGGAGCGTAAAGGTGCCTTTCTCGCACGGGTGAATTCGGCCAGCAAAAATAAATTCACGCGTGGGGCTTGATGCACGAAATGTGAACCGAGTGCTTGCGCTCTTACCTTGTTCATGAATGTACATACGTCGTGTGTAAAATCTTGATAAGAGGTGTCACAATTGTGTCGTCATAATCTGCTCCATCTGTGTGGTTGAACTGAAAGGGAGGATTCACTTTTTGAAGTCTGTCCAGATGGGATGGCCACGGATACAGCACTCAGAATGTGGATACTTGTGACCAGTTCTGATGTCTTCACACGTTTTGTTCCACGAAGCGTCACAAGGAAAACAGATCTGAGGGCAAAAACAGTCCTCGCACATTTTGTTCCACTTTTGAGATGAAAGTTCTTTGTAAACTGATGTATTTTGTAAGAAATATCAAACATGAAAGCTCTAATTGAGTGCTTGTTTCTTGTTCTGAGCGCGCGGTTCGCCGCCAGGCGTGTCTTCTGTGCTTGGTGCAATCACCATTGTGTCTGTTTTGTGTGTACTTGGGTGACTTACTTGGGGAGGAGCGAAAATATTCCAGCAACAATATATTTGGGTGACTTGAGCTGGGTGATGGTGGAGGGGGCAAAGGTACTGAAAACATTTTCTGCTCAAGATTTTGTTCTATTTTTAAGCGTGTGGTCGCCCGGAGGGCCGTGTACCACACGCTTAATGCAATCACCATCAGTCTGTATGTCTGTCCATCCGTGTGTGTAAAGCAGGTCTTGGGGGTGGGGGGGTTGGACCCGCTTTTGAAAAAAAATGGTCAGTGAACATCACTGATCATTTCTGGTCATTTTTCCCAAAAAAAAAAAAA
>JAAUXT010006105.1_pt1 | contig 17075 bp, 25 predicted proteins | sample 7278171 | NCBI WGS metagenome assembly JAAUXT01 (sample SAMN14350112, study PRJNA611818) | marine sediment metagenome | isolation source: surface marine sediment (1.8m) | place: French Polynesia: Moorea | collected 2018-08
AAGGCAGTGCATCCAGGCAGTGGCAGGCATTCAGCCACTGAGTTCAAGGTGTACACACAAGGTGATTATTACCTTTTCTCAGATTTTTTACTTTCTTTTTTGTTTTTTTAGGTTTTGTTACTTGTTTTTAATTGTTATTAACCTTTTACTAACATACTAACTTGCAACAGTTGCTGTACGGTACAAGGGACTTCGCACTGCAGTTGCCTTGAGCACTGCTTCTCGTTCCAGAAACAGTGAATACGTGCCCGCACGCGTTCAGGAAGTACGAATCTGATGCTTTGTCACTCAGAGATCACAAGCACTGGACACGTCTCGCGTTACTCCTCAGTGAACTCACTGACTTTGCTGGAACGAATGCATGAGTGGGGTAACATCTGAATCGTGTGTTTCGCAGGGTTTGGAGTGTAGCCCGAAGCACTGGCCGTGCCTGCACCAGATCATCACCGTCTCCTACGCGCTCGGGAACTACGAAGGTCAGCAACAGCCAATCAACGCGTCGGATTTTGTCACGTGTCTTATTTCGCTTTTGTCGGGAGAAGTGGCAGGGAAGTCGTCGTTTGGTTGTGTAACAATAAATCGACTTGACGGGTCGATGATTGCACTTGCAGCGTGTCTGGTGTACGTGGCGCGAGCTCTGCAGCGAGACCCGGGCTACATGAAGGGCCTCGCCTTCCTCCACAACATCCTCACCGAACAGAAGGGGCTCCTTATTGACGTCAAGCGTACGTTCAGTGAGTGGTAAGTAACAGCCAGATGCATGAGTCACAGGTTCCTTCATCTTGTGTGCAGCGTGTCAGGCAACAACCAGTGGGAGAAACGCAAGACACAAGGCGTATTGCTTTGTTCAGGGACGCCTGGTGTGACACAATCTGCGTAACTCTTCCCTGCGTGTTCTGAATCGCTGGTGGGTGTGTTGATCTCGAGTGACGTGGCATGATTTCATATTTCTGTTCACAGCGATCAGGAAGTGTTCAACACCAAACTGGAGGAGGATGAGTCTCGAGAGGTGAGGCACACTCAAGTCGCTTGCACACAAAAACGCGCACACACGACGGTTGGGCGCGCAATTACAAAAGCATTTTGGGGGCATTTGTGGCCTTTTGAGCCAAATCGGGAGTTTTGAAATTGGATGGGGGGAACAGGAAGAGCTTGAGTTTCGCGCGGAATGGATCTTCCTCGCGAGCGAACCTGAACAGCGCTCATTGACCTGCCTGCACCGGGACGTTGTGCGTGGAGCAGCCGATGCAACCGATCCTGTCATTATTTTTGTGGTTCTCAACGCAGTTTATCAGTGAAGCGATGGAGATGAGGAGGAAGAAGCAGGAAGCCGGAAAACCGCCGCCCAAACCGGTGGTGCGCTCACCCAGACCCATGCACGCGTACACGTAAGTGCAGTAACCCGAAAATACCTTGTTGTCTTTCGGTTCTTGGTGAAAGAGATGTTCAAACCACGCAACACTCACTCACCCATTTCAGGTGGAAGTGCCTGGGCGAGAGTCTAATCAAGATCTACGATGTCATCCGAAAAGCCGAGAGACCCGTGGTGAGTTTCCCTTCCAGTAGTGTCTGTTGTTGCTGACTTTGAACGGTCGAGAACGTGTGCTGACCCAGAAACTGGTCGCGAACCTCGAGCGTAAACAGCCGAGCAAAAACTGGGATGATGCTGTTGGACTCACCGTCTCGTCTCCTTCCTTTCTCACTCGCAGTCGCTGGCGTGTCGAGTGGACTTGTCCTCCCTGAAGCCAGTGACTCTGCCGCCCCCACCGCCGCCGCCGCCGCCTGCGGAGCCGGAGCAACCAGCGCAGGTGGATTCGGAATCCGAACCGAGGGATGAACCTCACAAGGTGCGTCTCTCGAACCCAGGCCTCCCGGATCCAATGCCGATGTGCCGATACTTCAACAAAACGACGCTCGTTTGTCACTTGCTGTCCCTGGAGTTGCATCACAGTCTTGATCCAGATCTGTGTTTCTTCAGGATTCGGACGAACTTCCTGCGCTCATGGAGACGGATCAGGACGGCGAGACGAACCCGGAGCGTTCCCAGGATTCCGAGCGAGCGACGGAAGGCGGGGCTAGCAACCTGGAGGCAGCCGCCGCCATGGAGACAACGGAGGACGTGGCGTCCGTTGCTGACGACACGACGGCAGAAACGTCGCAAATGGAGTCGAGTTGTATGGAGGACACGGACCTCAGCCAAGGTAGACTTTTCATGGGAGGTTCTTTCTCTGAGCCAGGACCCCAATTCAAAAGAGAAATGTCTTTGCAAGCTGAGAGTCTTATGCTTGTGAAAGAATTGGGAAGAATGGGTCAGTGTTTCGGGGAGGGGGGGGGTGAAGGGAGCAGACCCCTTGGTCTCCTTCAGACACGAATGAAGGAAGCCTTTTGGAGTGGGACCAATTGAGATTACGGGTATGCCCGCTTTTGCTACAGTTTCGGGTTTGGACGACAAGAAGAAGAAGAATCCGAAGAAGAAGCGGCTGTGGAGCGCCCTGGACGAGCTGGCGGAGAAGCGGCGCTCCTCCAGGGTGAGCAGCTCGGTTCACTCCTCAATCGTCATGCGTCTCAGTCTGTGGACTCTGATCTGATTAATCCGTAGGAGCTGGAAAATTTCTCCCAACCGTTTGATGTCACGTCACATTTTATTCTCGACGTGAATTGACGGAACTGTCTTCTGTCTCTTCACATGGTTCTGGTTCTTGACAATCGCAAAATGTCGCGTTGCGCCACATAATTCGTGACGTTACGTGACGTGACGTGACGTGACGAGATTTTGACGTTTGTTGCGCAGGTGCGGAACGTGGTGAAGAAGCCTCAGGAAGAGACGCTCAACTACCAGGAGATGCTGCTCAAGCTGCTGCCGCCTTCCCTGCTGTACGTGTAGCATTTACGCCTGATCATTTGAAATGTTTGCAAAAATTTCCTCGAAGCGCGTCAGTTATGACTGTATATAAACGTCATTTTTAACGTGAATCGCAACATCACAATTCGTCTGAATTTTTGACATCGATTTTGACGTGTGTGTCGACAACAGTTTTGACTTGTTTGATGATGCGGATGTTGATGTCTCAGGCACGTGCGAGAGGACGACGACGCCGACGCGTCGCAGGACGCCGCCGACGATATGAACGCACCCGAGGCACCGCAGGCCCCCGGAGCCGCGCAGGTGCAGGACGCCACCCCGCCGGGGGACGCCGCCGACGCCGCCGGGGAGCCGGGCAGCAGCGTCGCTGAGACGCAGGACGCCGACGTGCGCTGGTTCATCGAGCGTTTCCGCATCAACTCGGGCGTCATCGAGCTGCTCAACCAGTTCCTCATCGCGCTCGCGAACCGCGCCGGGAAAACGTGGTGAGTGCTGCAAGTCCCCTGTTCCCGTTGGCCTTTTTGTCGGTTTCTCGGGCTTCTGTCTGCTTGCAGCGTCTGTACGACGCAGCTGCTCGTGACATGTGTGACCAGCGATTCCCGTGTTCATCACAGGCCGGACGGCATCACCGAGGTTTACATCAAGTGCTACCGACGCCTGAGGAAACACGTCATCTACCCGAACTTCCTCTGGTGAGTCTCCGATTCCTTATGCAGCGGCTGGATCTCCCAGCCCTGCTTGACACTGAGTGGGTCCTGCGTGCATCCGTGTGAGCGGTGATGCAGTACCCTTTGGCGTGTGGAACAGGCCTCATCACTGCCTTTACGTCACTCATGATCGCGACCCCATTGGACGCAAAAAAATGTTCTGTTTTTCAGCAAGGACGAACCTGACGAGAGGATCAGCGACATGGGAGCGGTACGTTAACTGTGCGTTCAGTAGGGGCAGATCGGGTCAAGGAGATCGTCGGGCAATCCGAACTGTGAACAACTTCAATATGGAAAACAGAATCATATTGGTTACGCCTGACAGCGTTGGTTGTGAGACAGACCTTCCCTCCGTGAAACCACCCTCGGACCCTTTCTCTTTCGTTGCACAAGACCCCAGGTTGGAAAACTGCCGCTTATCGGTGATTGTGTCGTCCCTCCTTGCAGATGTGTCTGGTTTACTGTGAGCTGAAACTGGACAACTGGCTGAGCGTGAGAGCCAAGTCACCCAACAAGAGGTAACGCGCACTGAATTCGAAACCGAACAGCGGACATCCCCCAAAAACATTTGCTTTCTACAACAGGCTTCTTCAACCCATTTTTTCTTCTCACTCAAAGCATGTAGCATTGTCGGGCGGTTGCACCACGGGTTGTGTTGTTATGCAGGCCGCATTGCGTTGCATATGTTTTGTTCTTTCGGACGCGCTGTGCTGCAGGACGGTGTCGACCCTGGGGACGGACTCGCAGCCCGAGTACTTCGAGGACGACATGTGGTGGATCGTGGCGCTCAGCACGTGTCGAGACGTACTCGACGAGGGGTGGCTCGATTTCTCCGTCAGAGGTCAGTACTGCGTGGTGGCAAGTGTGTGTGCGTGTGTGCGTGTTGGTGTGGGTTTTCGACGTTTCTTTTGATTTTCTGGTGCGACATCAGGGTCACGAAGCTGATCACGTGTTCTCTTGTTGACAGTTTACTGGATGAAGGCTCGCTACCTGATCCTGAAGAACGCGCGAGAGGACGCCATCGACTGCTTCGAAAGGGTAGGGAACCAGTGCGCTTGCTTTGAAGGGGTGTGGTGCCAGTGCGTGTTGCTTCCATGGCGTCTCGCGTTCGATTTGTGTGTCACAACTGGTGGCATACCTCGCGGTATTCAATTGATATGTCGTGTCGAATCCACGTCGCGTGCGACCCCACGTACACGACACGCAGTTTCCAGGTCACACAGCCGACGTCACACACGACGTCGCACACTGCCACGCATAACGCCTCTCTTTTCAACAGGTTCGAGAGTTTCTGCAGAAAGAGGAGATCGAGTCAATCCAGCTGCGTCACTGCAGACACGACAACCACGTGACCGTCGGTGAGTGTGACGCGACGTGACCGGTACCGGCTGCTCACGTGATTCTTGTGACGCGCTTTTTCGCACGAGTCTGTGTCGGAAGTGAACGACCCAGAACGTTGAGCGACCTCCTCCTCCTGCTTTGGCAGAAAACGGATCCAAACTTTCTGTCCAAATGCGGTGCGCTGTGAACTTTTGTGCACCTCAACGCCAATCAGTCTGTTTCAGATGCAGTCAAAACCAGACTTGATTACCAAGGTATCGACTTGTTTTCGCGTTGCGTTTGTGTCACATTTCATTCAGGAATGGGTGTTTCTTGGTTCGTGCCACAGAACCAGGTTCTTTTCTGTTGTGTCTGTGCGGCACAGAGCCCGACGTTTTCTTCTGCTATGCCCAAAACTTCACCTGCAACGTTCCCAACCAAGCAGCAAACAAAAGCGCGTCGTTGACAACCGTTTCCATGGTTTCTGCTCCAGCGGAGCTTGAGAAGCAGATGGAGACGCTGCGTCGCGTCCAGTCGCTCGACGAGGTGCAGCGTCTCTTCGACGCGACGCAGTACGCTGACGTCGTGACGCTGCTGCTGCAGACGTTCAACACGCCCGCCAACAAGAACAAGGTTCGGGAGCGCGCGCACACACACGCACACACACACACACACACACACACACACACACACACATGTTCAACACGCCCGCCAACACGAACAGGCTTGGGAGCATGCACACGGTACTCACGCAAGCGCACGCAGAGAAATTATTGTTACGGTCACTGTGCGCCCAACAAACAGCGGCGGCTGGGAGGTCAAGGTCAGCAAACGATTCGGAGTGTGATGTTCCACACACAGATGATCGAGCAGGACTCGGCCGAGCGGCACACGCAGCTGCAGCTCCTGCAGGAGGCGCTGCTCAAGCTGGACGACGCGCCGGTGAGTCCCCGCCGGTTTTGCCTCTAACTCTGCCTCGCTCAGCTAGTTTATTGTGTGTGGTGCTGCCAAGACGATGCGGCACCAATAGACTTGCCCAAAGTTTTCCTTTTCGGTGGAACCAGTCCTGCGCGATGTGATGAAAAACATCCACAACGTGTTTGTTATTTCTGTTGGTGCATCACATGTACTGTGTTGCTGCTGTTGCAGCGCGCCCTACTGGCGGTGTCGTATCGCTCCGATCCCGTGTCCGATTTGACGCCAAATCCGCTCGGGCCTCACCACATTCGATTGAACCCGATACAAAACTGAGCACCGCGAGGCAGTGGGCGAAATCGGTCATCGCGTGTTGTTGCGGTTGTTGCAGCGGTGTCTGCGGTGGAGCGAGGTGGCGCTGCACGAGGCGCTGAGTCGCCTCCAGAACGCAGCGTCATCAGAGACGCGCGACGCGTGGGAAGAGACGCTGAAGCTTCTGCTCACCGGCATCGACACGTAAGTGCGCAGTGCTGACAACAGCGCTCAGAATGGCGCAAACACTCATGAGTCAGGACTCAGTCTTCCTTGAGTGTTCGAACTGACCCAGCGGTCAACGAGTGCAGAACTGAAGTGCCCAAAGCAGACTCTCGCAAGACGCGCACGACTCAATACAGCTGCACCTTCTTGTTGCCCAGGTGCTTGTCACGTGATGACGGCGGCGTCGTGAAGACGCTTCCGTCGCGCCACCTGGTGCGGCTCACGCAGAGCCTCGTGCGCGTCATCGAGATGGCGATGGACGTCGCCGAGACGGCGTCGACGCTGGCGCTGGACACGGTGACACCGTGGATCCTGCTCTACAGGCTCATACACCAGTGAGTGTGCGTGCGTGTGTGAGCGCGCGTGTGTGCGTGCGTGTAGCGTGTTTCACAAACGCTCCATTGTGTGTGTGTGTGTGTGTGTGTGTGCGTGCGTGTGCCTTCGAGCCCTTGATTGGTTGATTTTGTTTCCAGTGAGGAGCAGCTCGGCGGCCACGTGATCGAGAACGACGACTTGGACTCGGATCTGTGTCCGTCGCTCGTCTTCCTCAACGTGACGCACGAGTACCTCGGCAGGTGCGACGGGCAAAAATAATGTGGTCCGTTTTGGGTCAGCGTTGATGGAGCAGGAATGCCGCCCCCCCCCCCAAACCTCGACAGAATCAAATGACAGAGACAATGCTGGTTATGACACATCAATTCCCGCGGACTAAATTTCAAACACTTTTTGCGCATGCGCCGCGCAGGAGCGGCTGGTGTCTGAGCGGGTCGGGGCGGCTGCTCCTCTTCACGGCGGAAGCGCTGACTGCGGAGCTGCGCGGGGACCGGGCGGTGCGGGACGCGGAGGGAACCGGGCACCCGAGGCACCGCCGCGCCGAGCTGGAGCAGAGCATCGAGCAGTGCTACTACTGTCTGTACGGGCACCCGAGCAAGCGCACGCGCGCCAAGCACCTGCAGGACCACAGCGTCACGCAGGTCAGTTTTGACGTGACGCAGGTCAGTTGTGACGTGACGCAGGTCAGAAATGACGTGACGTGATTTCATTGACACTGGGACCAATCCCTGTGGTTGGTTTAATTCGCGTTTTGTGGAAGATGCTTCACGCTGGGTTCACGCGGGAAGCGTTATGCGGTCCGTCCCTGTGCCACTCAGTGGAATCCAGCAGCTCGTGCTTTAACTTGAACCGGAAATGCTTTACTGTGCAACTTGGCTTCCGGTCACGCCGACAACACGGGTCACGTTTATTTCAGATCGAGTTGACGTGGGAGCGCAGCGAGGCTCTGTTCGATTTCTTCAAACCGAAGCAGCTCCCGGAGTTCGACTCGCTCAAAACGAACACCGTCTCTGCTGAGGTGCGTCACGCTTTAATTTCACCGCACTGCGCTGCGTCCCTGCACAAGTACGCGGGCGCAGCGCCCACAAACTTGCACAGGAGTCGTTCGGGTGGCGCCTTGTGCAAGTGTCTCCCCTCTGCGTGTGTCTTCCGCAACCATTGAGGGAAGCAGAACACAGCGTCTGTGTCTGCTTCGTGGATTGACCTGTTTGTTCCGAGCAACTGACCGGCATGTCACCCTCTGATCTGCAGTTGTCGTGGCTTGACATTCCATGGCGCTTGATCGACACTTGTTGTTTGATTGACAGCTGGAGATCCTGCTGCGCCGCCTCGTGTCCATCATCCCGGAGCAGCCAATCAACGCGCTTCCCGCCGACGCCATCTCCGAGTACATAGAGGGCGCGACGGACGTGCCTCCTGCGCTGCCCTTACACATCTACATAGACATGTGGGTGCTCCTTGTGTGTGTTGATGTGCGTGCGGTGTGCACTATCGTGCACTGGGCGATAGGGAATCACGCCAAGTCCTGGTATCACAGTGGACATTGGCTGTGTTCGTTTCTCACCTGAAAACGAGCTTTTATTCGCTGCAATTGAAGACGCGTCGTGTGTTTCAGGCCGATCGTGACGGAGCTCTACTATCTCCTCGCCGACTACTACTTCAAGAACAAGGAGCAAGCGTGAGTTTCATGCGCCAGGCCTGACAATGGAGCGTTCAAACAAACTCGCCCATGCATTGTACGGTGAAGAAATCAAAACGTCTCCACCGCTCGACTGACACTTCGTGACATGCTTCCTGTGTTGCGTCCCTCGACGATTCTGCGCATTTTGTGTCTCATGCACACGCACCCAACTCCTACACCTGTTAAGTGGTATTTGAGTTCGCCTCTTCAGCGCTAAAAGAGCGCCCCTGCCGTCCGGTGGCGCCCTGCTCAGCTCACCCTCTGGTGTTGCAGGAAGGCGATCAAGTTCTACGTGCTGGACCTGGCGCTGAACCCGGACCGCTTCGACTCGTGGGCCGGCATGGCGCTCGCCAAGGCGTCCAAACTCGAGGCCAAACTCAACGCCGTGAGTAGATTCACTCTTCTCCACTCACCCCCCCCCCTTCAACCCCTTGTGTATTTGACTTGTTTGCCAACACGGGTTGCGCCAGTGTATCTTTATGATGAATCCTGCATCGCTAAGTGTGCGTTCAGGTCTTACACTTTGTGCTTCAAAGAGATGCCTTGAGTTGAAGCAAGCTTCAGAGCGGAGGGACACGACGCACTGACCCATTTGAACAAGAGCAGGGTCAGACCGTCGTGGTTGCGGCTTCCTCTCAAAAAGATTGGTTGGAATACCGATGCTTGGTGGCCGACACCTGTTGCTGTCACATTCAGTCCTTTGTGACGATCAGTTGATGTTTGCGGCACGTCCGAGGCGGTTTTCCGTCCGGTCCTCACTCTCACGATGTTTGTTGATTTCTCTCGGTTGTCATGGAGATTTGTTCGTTGCGACCATCTGCAGACGTGTTTTTCCGTGGTTACCGAGGTCCTCCTCAGCCGTTTCCGTGACGCATCGTGCATTGACTTGTGCAACGCGTGAAGCAGGAGCGGGCTGACCAGTCAAGAGATGCGAGGTGAAGGGGACGGCATTACAGCAGCATTTCGTGCGCGCGTTGCCGCGCAGCTTATCAGCCAATCAACACTTGACTTGCGCTAACACACCGCCCTGAAAGTTTGATTGGAAATTAATTGATCTCGAATCGATAAGATGTTGACAGTGAGAATGGAGAAAAGATGAGTGGTCTTTGCGTTGTGATTTCACGTTTGTTTGTCGTCACCTGGATCGTGGCTTTCGTGCGTGTTTCTTGTTGAGCAGTACGAGGTGTGTTTGCGCACTCTGGACGCGCAATCATTTACAGCCGAAATGGCTTCGATTGACAGAAGTTTTGAAAATCCAAAACGATGCCAGGTGCGTGTCCGTTGAAGAGCATCAGCACACGAGGAAATGTGGTGTACGTTGTCGCTGCCGACTGGTGCAGTTGACCCAAGTGCAACATGCGTTTGAATCCTGATCCCAGGCTTCCAGTGTGCCGCTGTACAGAAAGACTGTCACGAAAGGACCTGAGGTCATTTCTGGCAGCTCTACCGCTGTCATCAAAATAATGTCACGCAGAAACACACCGCTGTTGTGTGGAGGCCTGACGTCATTTGATTCTCTGTTTCTCGGTACACCGGGGACAAACACACACCAAGGGAATCAGATGATCGAAACTGCGGAGTGAGTTGTGCTTGAATCGAATTGGTTTTATTGCCTTGGCTGTGGGTAGAGTTTACGTTCCGGGAAAACGTGTTTGTGTCGATCAAACGCGTTTGTCTGTGGTGCAGAACTTGACTGCTGCCCCGCCCAAAACAAAAGAAAAACATTGTGTGCCACTCTGGTCTCCTGTTTTGGCACTATAGATCACTGCAACACGGACACCTGCAACAAATTTTGATGCTGTAAAAGTCCTCGAGGTAGTGACAGTCATCTTGGGGTCTTGCCATTCAGTTTCGCGTTGACATCGTTGGCAGATTGGAAAGATTTTTCAGGACACTTTGCGTTCATACTGGCTTTGTCATGCGTGGCTTCCATGTGCAAATGAACAGACGCAGCACAAATCGAGACGCACGTGACGTCACGTGGGCGCGACCTGCGTCGTCCTCTTGCACGTGAGGAGCCGCGTGATGGCGACGCGGAACGTCGAGTTGTAGAAGTTGTAGATGAACGGGTTGAGGGCGTTGGCGAAAAACATGACAGAGCACGTGACGTTCCAGACGAGGTCGGACACGCCGCCCGGGTCCGAGACCCGCAGCAGGAACACGATCTTGTACGGCAGGATGCACAGCACGAAGGCGCCGATCACGGCCGCCGTCATGCGGATCGCCTTGTTCTCGCGCAGACGTCGCGTCAGGTTGGACGCGCTGCGGCGCGAGCTGACGCCCGAGCCGTGGCGACTGGGAGCGGAAATGGACGTGGTTGTGCTGTGCTCGCCGCGAGGGGGAGTGGCGGCGCTGTTGAAGTGCTTCCGGGCCCAGAGGCTCGCCTGGTGTTTGGCGCGGATTTCTTCAGGGGTTTTGGAGTCGAGGCTGCGTTTTGTGGGTGTGGAGTGGAACCCGGAGTCTGGGCGCCTCGTGTCTGTCGATTCCCGCGACTGCTGTCTTTTCGTACACGCCCAAGGGAGCTGCTGAAGAGCGCTGAATTCCTCTCGTGGGTTGTTGTCGTCTCCTTGCAAAACGAACACGACCGAATTCCTCTTCCGGTGCCCGGCTTCTGGGATACTTCCGGTTGACACGTGTTTATAGGAGCTCTTGAGCACCGGATGTAGTTTGGCCTGGTTCCCGGGGTGAGTGGGTGTGGTGGGGGAGGCCGGTGGGCGGGAGGTGTGCGGGAGGTCGGGGTGGGCGGAGCTCGCTCGGCGCAGCGGGCAGCGGGCGTTGGCGCCACCTGACGCCGCTATCGAGAACCCGTCCTGCGACGATGCCCGACTGATGTTGATCTGGACGGCGTCGCCCACCAGGTGGCGCTCTATTGACCCGCGCGGCTCGCTGCGCGACTTCCCCGTGACGAGTTTCGCGACGTCACACCCGGAGGGTTCGGGAGGGGGCGACACTTGCAGCAGGTGCGCGAGGTCCGGAATCTGATCCGGGATCTCCAGTTCGACACAGGATTGGCTCGCGTGGAGGCTGGGGGCCGCGGCGTCCTCCGGGGGAACAACGTCCTTGAGTTCTGGAGCGCTCGGTCTCTTGGGCAGCTCTGCGGATACACCGCTGCGGTGGCGCCATCTTTCGTCACGTGACTCGCCACGATCATGTGGCTCCGGCCAACACAGGCACACGTTTTGTTTGGAGTCTTGGGTCGTGTCGCCAGGGAGCGCAGCGTCACGGGTGTGACTGCTGACGTCAGGCTGTTTGACGGGTGACGCGGAACATGGTGAAGCACAACGCGGTTCAGGCCAGTGGAAATGTTTTTTTCCGTCCTCTCTGTTGTGGTCCGATCTCGCCTGGACCCCTGGATCCAGGCTGCAGTCATCGGACACCACGAGTCCCAATTGGTCGGTTGATGAGTTTCTGCGCACTTCTATTGAATATGTTGGTTCCGACTTGACCCGTGTTGACCCCAGCGAGATGTCCATTCTCTCGGGTCCAGCTGGGTCGTGTCCGGCGCCGCCCGACCCCGCCGTGGAGAGACACGGATCGAAGCTGTCGGCATCTGTCGTCACATCTGATGTGGAGTTGCACGGTTCGTGCACTTTGCCGTCTATTTTGGGTGTTGCACTGAGCTCGGTCGGGGCTGGTGCTCCACCGCTTACATTCTCGCTTGTGGGAATGGCGTGTAATTTCTCCAACAAAGAGTCTCCAGTTCGTGTTGTGAAGGCATCGCCTTCGGTTGTGATTGGTTCGTTGGTCCTCCAAGCGGAAGCAGTGTTCCCCAGCGTGTCTGCCACCCGTCCCCCTTGGGCGGCTTCTTGAGAGGCGGAGCCGGCCCGGCCGCTGGGGGCACCACCCGTCTCACCAGAGGTCTCCACCTCACAGCGGATGTTCTGGATGTGCACCGCCCTCTGTGTTGCGTCGCCATCACAGACACCCGCGCCTTTCTCCTGCGAACTGCTGTCGCAGTCGGGTTTCAGGGATGGTGGGTGTTTTGCTTTGTGTTTGTTTGAGTCTTCCGTGCTGGGTAAGTCCAACGTCTGCTGTCGTTGACCTGGTGATGCTGGAACTGAGCCAGTGGATCCAGCGCGTGGTCCAAGCAACAGCGGAAGAGAACCGAACGACACCGGATGTGAACCGGGTGAAACCGGAAATGGATCGGGCGATTCCATGAGCGACCCTGGCCTCGAGTCAGGGAAAACGGAGTCGGGGTCCGGGCTGCAGGTGAAGACTTCTCCGACCCCAGGCGGCACCGGCCCGTTGCTCGTCGTCTCCTTGCGGCTACTGGTGAAGTCGTGCGCGTCGGATGTCGTCGTGCGGAACTCCCTGGGATTCCCCGGGGAACCCTCGCTGTACATCTGCGAGATCTGTCTGTGCAGGCGCAGGTCGTCCGTCTGCGAGTCGAGGTCCGACGGGAGCTCGTCCCAGGCGTCGGACAACCTCGGGTGGATTCGGCTCATCTGTGATTGGACGATGCAGTAGATCTTCTGATAGGCTCCGAACATGATGCACAGGGGCAGGATGAAACACACGAGGAAATCCGCGATTGCGTACTGCAGCGAAGGCACGTAGCGGCAGAAATGTGGATGTTCTACGGACCAGCTGAGATACGGTTCAGAGTTGAACCAGTAGAGCTGGGACATCCCGTAGGAGACGCTCACCAACCACAACCCCGCGATGAAGAGGAGCATCCGCCTCTCGCTGACGAGCCTCTGATACAACATAGGCTCCACGATGAGGAAGACGCGCTCCAGGCTGATGGCCGCGATGTTCCACACAGACAGGAACACGAAGGAGAGCTCCAGAGTCACGTAGAAGGAGCAGAGCTTGCGGGGCAGCACCCACTCGTAGTCATTGAAGAGCTCCGTGATGAAGAGCGGCATGCAGAGCACGGCCGACAGGAAGTCGCTCACAGCCAGCGACACGAGCAGCAGGTTGTTGAGTCTGCGCAGAGCGCGCGTCCGGCAAATGGCGAGCAGGACGAGCACGTTTCCGGCGACGGCCACGAGCAGAACGCCGCACAGCAGGACGCCGAGTCCGAACCGGTACTCGACGGCGTCCACTGCACCGCGTCCGAAATCCAGAGGCGTCGTGATGAGCGGCGTTGCCGTGGTGACGTTGATGGCGTTGCTGGTTGTGGCGTTGTAGGTAGCGGCGTAATGCAGAGGCGTTTCCAGCGTGATGCTGCTGGCGTTGCTGGTTGCGCCGACATCCACTGCGCCACCCCCGAAATCTAAGATCATGGTGACGCTGGTTGTGGCTGCGGCATCGGCAGCGTCATCTGGGACAGTGGGGGTGGTTCTGAAGGACGCCGCCATGGTGGCGTTGACGTCGGCAGTGGAATGGTCATCTGGGAACATGGCCGTCGTGTCATTCGTTGTGGCAGCAACGTGAGCGGTGGTGTTATTGAGAGTTGTCGGGGTGGAGCTGATTGTGTTGAGTAGCGTCGCCATGGTGACACTGGTGGCGTTGCTGGGGGTGGCGGCGTCAGCGTCGGCGTCCGCTCGGTGGCGCTCCACCACGGAACTGGAGTTGGTGGTGACAGAAGGATGAAACGATGAATCGGAGTTGTTGAGGTCTGCTGTCGTCGTAGTTGCCATGGTTTCAAATGCATCGGGCGCCATCATCCACAACGGCGTTTCGATGACGAGAGCGAATAGCGTCCGGTGTTCACCCGCGGAAAGGACTGCAGAAAGACGCACCAATTCCCGGTTCAAGTTTCACCAAAATGCACACAAATCCGTAATGATTTTATCAGACATGTGTTGCTGGACGCGTCATGTCCACCTGTCACATGCGCTGCGTCCTTCGCGACGATGTCCAATGACCACACGAGTGAGGCGTGGAAAATCGAGATGTTTTTCCACACGTGTGTTTGAGTGGCGCCAAACTTCACAACTTCTCATCTGTGTGCAGTGAGTCCAGTGCTCCACGAGTGTCTTGTCGATCCTTCACAGGTGCCCCAAGCTGAGTTTGCTCTTTTGTGCGAGGCTATCGACGGAAAACAGATTGTGCTCACGTCGTCTTGTGCTCTTGTTGCGTCCGTGGTGTCAGCACGGAGTCGCGGCTCAGGAGTGGCACTGCGTACTCTTGGCAGAAAGTGTGACCATTTGTCACTGTTTCTTTCTCACACGATTGCTTGGTCAGCGCGCTTTTCCTGTGTGCGTGCAGGGCTATGTCCGACCTTTTGACCTCTGTTGGAATTTCATCTTCCATGCTGTCGCTGACTCAGACACATCGCGTCGAGTCTGTGTCTCTTCACGTGTGTCCCGGGTCAGGGACTGCGCTGCTCTGTGGAGGGAGCTGCGGCTTCACCGTGTTGCGCCTCTCGTGCTCAGCTGCGCACCTGCCGCGCTCCTGCTGGGCCGAGCGTTTTCCTGCCCACGCCGCCGGTCAGTCCGACTTGGGCGGGATCAGTGACCGCGTCGCGCGCCGGGAGAGAGGCAGCGAACAGAGGTCGAGATGACAGTCCGCGCCTTTGAATTTTGGTGAAAGTTCGGCCCCCCGTGGTGGCATACCAGGTCATGTCTGTTCACACCTGCTGCGTCGTGCGCTGCGTCCCACACTGCAAGCGTTGTGTCACGTGATGTGACGGGCAACTTTTGGGAAAACAACATGTTTGTGTCACCAACGAACGGCAACTGTTCGTGTCAATTTGCGCACCGCAAACGAGTCTCGTGTCCTGATCATGTTGACCTCAAAACTTCGTTCCCCACCCAGGAACAGTTGATGAAGCTTGGCAGGTCAGCGAACCATCGCAGTTTAGCGGTGGACAGTCGGCAGCTCCAGCTGAGACGTCACGCGCGCGGCAACTGGCATCGGGTGGTTTCACAGCGTGTGTGTGTGTGTGTGTGTGTGTGTGTGTGCGTGTGTGTGTGTGTGTGAGCGCATCTGGGCGCTACGTCAACTTTCTCACTTAGCGCCCGCCAAACACCTCATTACACTGAAGCAACGCGTGTCGCCTCCAGTGTGAAACACGTGTGAAGCTGCACAGTCGCTGGTGACGAAAATAGCTGCGCTGTGACGAAAATGTCCAGCGCTCCTGCGGATGTTGGGGAGCAGTGCCCGAGGATGCTCCCGCCCCCGCCCCCCCCCCCCCCACACACACACACCGAACCGTGAGTGGTGTTGTTGCTTGTTACTTTTTTCGTGCAAAGCGGAAGTCAGGACAAGACTTCTGACCCAAAAAGTTCAGGGTCACATGGAAACTGTCACTGATTGTTTTGCACATGTCTTCAAGTTTGAGACTGGGGCCTCGGCCTGCCCGAATGAACCCGCCCTGTCCGTTGCATCACGTCTCACCCAGCGCGGACGGCGCTGCAGCCTCAGCACAAACTTCCTCAGGGTGCAGCAGTAGAAACGTCACAGACGGTCCGAGCGGACGACAGTGGAACATCCGGTGGATCAGTTCCTTCCCGGATATATATTGGAAAGGCCTTGCGTCGCTTGGGGCGGAATTTCCTATTCGAACTTCAGCCTGTGTGACACTGGATGCGTCTGTGCATGGCGCCTCCAGTGTTTCCCAGCATGTGGGCGTGGCCGCTTTTGGTTTATGTGCGCAAACGCAGCGTTTGCCCACACAAAGTGACTGATTCTTCGTCCACAGCTGCAGCACGTGTCAGTACCTTTGTTCTGTTTTTTCGCCCACAGCACGAGTACAAGGCGGACGGGAAGGCGGAGGTGTCGCTGTGGAAACAGGCCGTCACTGCGCTCAGGTGAGGACGCCGCGTCCCTCCACGCGGCGCATGCGCCAAAGCAACAGGTCCACTGCGCACGCGTCAACCATGGCGTGTGTCTTCCACTGTGGCCCTCCCGGCAGTGTGAACGTTCGGAAGCCACACCCTCTGAAGTACTGGATGCGTTGTGCTCTGTTCCCCTGGGCAACACGTTGTTATTTTTTGCGAAGACGCAACTCATGATACGTTGTTGGGGCGGGAAATGCTTCTGGGGAAGGCGGGCCGTGAATTTGGCGCTTGTCTCGACCTGTCTCTGATCTTGTGTGCATCTGATCTTGTGCGCAGGTGCTTCGCGCGCGCTCTGGAGCTGGACTGCAGCAACTCGAAGCTGTGGATCGAGTACGGGTCGCTCGCCTATCAGCTCCACTCGTTCGCGTCGAGGCAACTCAAGCAGGTGCGCACGCACCCTGGCACTCACCCTCTCAATTACTCAACCACACGAACATACCACCCACACGAACACACCACATAACACACACACACACACACACACACACAAACACACACACACACAATATTCCTTTCCTCACTTCGTTCCTTCATACACTCATTTCTTCGCTCACTTCATTTCTTCGCTCACTTCATTCCTTCGTTCACGCCATTCCTCCTTCATTTCTTCTCTCCTTCTTTCCAGCAAGCCCTGTTCCCGCTGAGCGCCGAGGTGCGACAGCTCGCATCCACGAACCGCAGCGAGATGCTGAGCATCGCGCACAGCTGCTACGTGAAGGCGTCCGAGTGCGAGACGGAGGAGCGCGAGGAGGAGTGGCTCCACCACTACATGCTGGGCAAGATCGCAGAGAAGATGGGCAAACACCCGCGCGTCTATCTGGACCACTACAAACAGGTGTGTGTGTGTGTGTGTGTGAGACACAGAGAGAGAGAGAGAGAGAGAAAGAGAGAGAGACAGAGAGAGAGAGAGATAGAGAGATATAGAGAGAGATAGAGAGAGATTGAGAGAGATAGACATAGAGAGACAGAGAGAGATAGACAGACAC
>JAAUXT010052940.1_pt1 | contig 17071 bp, 5 predicted proteins | sample 7278171 | NCBI WGS metagenome assembly JAAUXT01 (sample SAMN14350112, study PRJNA611818) | marine sediment metagenome | isolation source: surface marine sediment (1.8m) | place: French Polynesia: Moorea | collected 2018-08
TCAAACCTCTCACATTCGGTTTTGTGCTGAATGATTTCCCAACTTGTGAATGTTGAGTAAAAAAAGTGAGAAATTTGATGAAAACAGTAAGCCAAATCAGAGCAAGCCAAATCAGAGCAACTGAAATTTACTCAAATCACCGCGAGCTCCATGGAGCTATTTTTTCATTTCAACAGCTGCCGAGAACTGTGTTCTGAAGTGAGTTGTTTGTGTTCAAGCGACTTTGACATCCATTGCGAGCAGTGCTTGGAAACGACAGGTGTGTCACACTGGAGCGAGCATTGGTTCCGTCAACTCGCGTTGAGAAATTGAGGAAAACGGTCAGCTCCTGGGTCACTGACTGGATCGGGCGTTGCAAACGGGAACGTTTTCATCTGGTTGAGTTGCAAGGACGACGCAGCAACGTTACAGACTACAAGAGGGAACAGGTGAAGCCACGAGGTGAGCACAACACATTTCAGCTTCACCGGTTCAACGGGTCAATGGATAAAGCGTGTCTTCTCCTGACAAAACCGACATACTGGGGTTTTCTAAATGTGTGGGAATTCAATCAATGTTTTGACTGTTTTGTCTTTCTGGCATTGAATGACGAGTTCATTGTGAACGCTGCAGAAGCTTTGGCGTTTGGTTGCGTCTGAAGACCAGCACAAAAAGGAACTGCTCCGATCCAAACACTTCCAGGCAAACTCGAAAGCAAGACAAAGATTTTTGCGCCAGGCCTGTGACTGCACAATTTCTTGAGACCAGACAGGTGTGCGATCACCCACGCGACAGGATTTCTGTAATGGAAACAGTCTTCGGATTTCATGGAGACACGTCTGTGGAACTTGAAAAGGCCAAACCTCCCCCGTTTGGATATTGGACGGCTCTGAGACTGGACACTTGGCAGGTTGTCTCCTGTAACAGAAAGAATCGGGCTCCCAAGGTTGAGATCGGGAATTGGGGCAGAGCAGTGTGGTGCAGCACCACGTGGTGCTCGATGCGCAAGTCGAAACAGATGGAGTCACGTTCCCTCGGCGGATTATCCCGAGAAAAAGACCCGGGATCAGGGAGTCGTCGTCAGGCGGATAATGCCCTGTCGCCGCTCTGGAGGTGAATAACCTCACAATCGGCGCGGAGAGCTCGTCAATGAGCCTCTGTCCACAAAGCTGGGTCCGCGTCAGAGTCAGGACCCAGGACGAGCCTTGCGGCCCATGTGCGTCGCTCACTGGGACTTTGTTGCATCATCAGGGAATCGCTTCGTCAGTTGAAGGAGGCTTCGAATCCAGAACCGAGATGTTGGTGCGTCAGCTCAGTCGATGTGGCTCATAACACATGTCGCTGACATGAATATCCACCGAGATAGATTCCCGCAGGTCCAAATCGATGCCTGTAGAACCGACTCCCCGACTGGTCGATTCGAAGTGAGAGACAGGGGCTGATCCACAGCAGGTTCTGGCTGCACGTTGTGGATTCAAATAAGGATCTTCGGGAGCAATTCAGCTTCAGAACTCCACATTTCTGCTTGGAAACGAAATCCAGAGCGGTTGGGACAATTTTACACCTGAAGTGCAGGTGGTTCTTTCAAATGATTAATATTTAGGAGTCACAAGACTTCTCTCTCTCTCTCTCTCTCTCTCTCTCTCTGAAACCTTGCTCCTCCCTGAATGGGCTCTTGGTTCCCATAGTCAGTGTGATGAGCACTGTCTGCAGAAATGGGACTCCCTTTGCACGGTGATTGAAAATTCGGGCCCACATGGGTGCGTGCTGTGTCTCTCCGTGAATAGAACGTCACTCCTCTATCATTTTGCCACGGAAAGTCAGAATTATTTTGTCAACTCGGAGAGCAACATTCACAGTTCTCAAAACTGCGAAATCAACATGAAAATCCACACAGACCTGCCCACATCTGTTGAACCCGCCCTAGGATTCGCCTGTCCCCCGAGATTTCCCTAATTTGATATAAACATTCAACAGATGCAATCAACCGGCCATTCAGGAAACAGTTCTGACAATTTGTTCCCCAGTGAAGTCACCTAATCCCATTTGGAGATATTGAATGAGCCTGGGAGGCTCCAATTCTGCTCTGTGAGGCCATTTGTGTGTGATCGATCTAGCGCCGTCCTCGCTGCGCGCGAGACTGTTGGGGGTTTTGTCAGGAAAGACAAATTTTGGTTGTTGAGGTTGTTGCTTAATGATCAAAAACTTCACAAGCCACCCACATCGTCGAAGCATTTGCAATTTGATTGAAACGAAAATCCCGGAAATTGCCTTGTGATCTGCCGGCAGCTCCAAAACATTCTTTTCCAGGCAGGCAAAATCAAACAAACAAATCTGTGCAACTTTTTGAGTTCCATTCTCCAAACACGCACAGTAGATCGCAAGTGAGGCGTTTGATCAAGGCGTGGGTTGTGTGGTCCTGTCCGTGCAGGGCGTGCCACAACACCACTTCCAAATCGGATCCAGGGAGAGTGCTCGTGCTGGAACTGACTGACAAACAATTGCCAAGGATAAAAAACACAATGTTTGGTGACTGCGAGTGTTTCGCTCAACGTGAAGTGGTTTGGGTGCTGCACCCAACACGACGAACCCACCAGATGAACTGATGTCATGTTCGTCCTCGGGTTTGTCGCCCGAACAGACAATGGGTGGGAGGGAAGAAGTCACATCTCCCTGTGGGGCTGTGTGGGATAAAAGGCTTTCATTGTCAGGTCGTCGTGAGGCCCACAGCTCCTCTCTGCAGTTTCTGTGCCAACTTGCAGAGAGAAGTGTCAGGCACACAGAAGGAGACACAAAGAGGTGTCTCATTCCATAATTAAGGAAGATATGGATCAAGTAAATAGTGTTGGAGAGGACCTCGTTCTACACGTCAGAGGAATGTACTGCTCTCAACGTTCCTCAGCGCTCCAAACAGGCACATAAATTTGCGCTATCAAGGCCTTTGTTTCGATTCCTGGCCCCCTGAGAAACTTGCAAGCCGTGTTTCCCATGACCCCAGGAGAGCCGAACATTTCCAGTTTCCATGTCTTCGGAAAAAGCTTTGCGGATCCCGACTGAAAGTGAAAGCGTTCTCTCGCCTTCTTTTCTCAAGAAGGTTAAAAGTGGATCCAGTGTTGGCCGAATCCTTGGGTCCCGACGGCTGGGTGTTGCTGACCCTGAAAAATACATTCAGACATTCGCCCTGAAGGCCTGGTTGTTCACTTTGCCACGGTTGAAAGTTTAGATGACCCACACCTCACTCAAAAGGCTTGCCCCACCCCAACCGAGGCCTGGATCCAGCCGGGCCCCTGGAAGCCCATTACTCTTGTCCGCCGTGATAAGAAGCGTTGGTACTGCTTGCTCGTCACGGACGCATAATTGACCTCGTGTTCTCCCTGCTCGTACAGGATGGGAGCTGTTAAGTTCAGTTCCTTCAGCGCGTGGTGAAGGGCTGGGCTCTGCACACCTGAGCAGGACCCCTGGGCGCGGAGAGCTGACGAACAAAGTGCCTGATGCTGTGGTCCAGAAAGGAGATCTGCTGTTGAGGATTAGTCAAGAAAATGTCACACAGATGACCTTCCAAGCCTTTTCTTCGCAAATGCAGCTTTGTGCGCGCCTTGTCAACACAAGATTGGAGTGTTCACTTCAGCTGCGTTCTAACGGGTGCAGTTTGGCTGTAAGACAGCTGAACAGCGTAGTGGCAGATCTGAGGGGCAAAGCGCTATTGAACTTCGCACACAGCAACCAAACATTCCAGGTTCAGACACAGAGATGCCAATGTTTTCCTTCCTGCCACTTTGACTTTGTTCTGTTTTTGCTTGACTTTTTTTACAAAAGAACCACAGCAGAGCTTTTTTGTTTTGAAAGGTTTGCGTCAATGTTGGTGTCCTCTTGCACAACACACCTGAAATGTCTGCCATTTAAATGTTAAAACAAAGTTCTAAAGTTTCTCCCGAGTCTTTGGAGACGGATCTGGTATGGAAGGCCTGAATCTAGGACAGGATCTGCGAACAGTAAAAACCTGACGTCAATCAAGACTTCCTCTGTGACTGGGAGAAGGTGTGCCTCAGGCTGGTTCGACTGATACACCCAGGTACACTTGACCGTGACCACGTGTACTTGCAGAATCACTACAAAGGCTCAGAGTACGTTTTGATCCATCACTGAGTGCATAACACCTCTGGAGCTGCGTAATGTTGAGAGTACACATAAACCAAGGCAGTTCGGATGCACCTCGGCGAACAGAAGTGGCGGAGGGGATACTGTTGAAAAATACACATTGCCCACTCCCCACAATCATGCGCTGTCATGTTTCTTAGGATCGTAGACGGCAACCTCTTCAACCAAATCCGACACGAACTCCGCAGGTTCTGGAGGCGGAGGGGATGAAATGTCACATTCGTGCGTCGTGTTTCAATTTATCAACTTGAGTCCAACAGATTCCAAGAAACTGAAAGTAAGTTGTTTTGGTCAAGTTGTCTGTGGGCTGCAAACCTCACGACAACCTTTGCAAGTTGTTTTGCTGTGGACCTCGGGTTTCCATCACGAGGCTGATACTGCCAGTCATGAAACAGACCCACCTGAGAAAGACTTTCCAGGAACGGAAAAGTTATCCGAGCGATCAACCCACGTTTATTGCTGTTTACCTCTGGTTTCTTTCAAAAATGACTCACGATTCAGTCAACTTTTGCCCGCAGATGGAAATTGTCAAGCAAAAAACGCAAAAGTCAAGCGTATTTCGTGACGTTTTCCTGCAAAAAATGCCCCGGAGATTGAAGCTGTGATTTTGAAAGAAAGTTGTTTTTGTCATTTCGTCGAGCTGAACTCAGGTTCTTAAGCAAGCGATTTGTCTGCTCGACTTGTCCTGCGCATCAACGCCGAACACTCCAACTCTTCGACGTTGTGCAGAGAGAGAGACGTTCTCGGCACAGGGAACCACGTCGGGATTGGATCTTCGGAAGTTGGGAACAACAGGCGACGTTGGATTTGCTTTCGCTCTCTGTTCGTCTGATTCAAAGTAATTTGAAATCATGTGTATGCAGACAGTCAAACATGAAATGAAAGCTCAAGCTCAAGCTGTGGTTGAGAATTGAGACTCACAATGGTCAATTGGGATGAGGCGGTCTGTGGCTCCCGGTGGAGTGAACTACATGTGCGGCTCAGCGTTATCAGCCGCTGCTACAGACCGTCTCCTCGCGGACGCCAGCTGAGGCCCCTGCCATTCAGACAGAGGCCGAGCAAAGTTTCAATGGCTTCGAATACAAAACAAACTCATCGTCTTAAAAATGGATTTCTATTTCTATTTTCAGTCATGTTTGAGGCAGCATAAATCTTCACCTGAAGAAAGCATCACGTGGACCAAGTGGGGATGGTTTGATTCGACACCCCAGTGACCATGGATAATCACGAACAAACTACGACTGCGACACTCGTCTGTCAGAAAGTGTTGCTGCTGTTGCTGCTGCCCGTTCTGTGTGAGAACGTGTCACCGTGGAGCGTGTCCTGCCCCGTCCCGTGCTCGTGCGTGCGCAAGGACTTTCCCTACGTGGTGGCGGACCGGGCCCTGAGGACGGTGGACTGCTCCCGGGCCGAGGTCGGGGCCGTGCCGCGGGGCGTGCCTCCTCCCACCGAGGCCCTCGTGCTCCGCGGCGGGAAGCTCGCTATCAGCGCCCTGGGACAGATCCCGCCCAACCTGACCCTGCTGGACGCCTCCCACTGCCAGCTCTACACCCTCGACTACGGCTGGCCCCTCATGCCCTACATGCGCTACCTCAACCTAGAGCACAATGAGCTCGACTATTTGGCCAACAGGACGTTCCAGAGTCTCCCAGGACTGCTGGGTCTCTATCTGTCACACAACATCATTGAGATTTTCCACACGGATGGACTCGTCGGCCTCAGCAGCCTGAGGATTCTGGATCTGGCGCACAACAGATTGTTCCATCTGGACACGGGATGGTTCCGCGGGCTCAGGTCACTGAAGGTAAGAACCGTCATTTGTCAATCTCCCAGAAAAAGCGAGTATCCGGAAGCGGGGCCCGGACCTTCTGCTGCCAGAGCCTCCAGGGGCTCTGGTCCCCCGGGCCCGACCTCACGGCCTGGTGATGCGTTCAATGCAAATGTACAGGAAGCCACCGGCACATAGTCGCCGGTTTTGTTCTCTTCATAAAAGAGATGATATAATCACGCCCGTTTCGCAGTTGGATTCTCTTATTATTCAAATTAGACGGTCAATCAATCACCTTTCTCTGTTCTCCACCCGGGCAAAGTCCTTCGTACAATCGTGAATGTTGCCCACGAAAGACAAAAGCCAACACTTGAACACGCACGTTCCTGGATGCAACAGCAAAGGCGAAGCGCACAGTGAAAACACCCCCTTGCTCTGCATATGTTGTCGCTATGAAGAAAACAGGAGCACAAAACGAACGTCAAACAGGCTCTTGCGTTGAAACCCCTCGTGGAGAGTGTAATGTAATATCAAAGACCAGATCGATACGACCCACTCATCTTTGTCTCATCTCCCTCGAATTACATGCTATTCGTGCCAACCCCGCCCCCGGCCAACTTTCCTGCAAGAGTCCTTGACCACAGGGAGTCGTAGACCTTTGTTTCTCTGTGCAACAAACAACGCGTATTGAACATCAGAGACCGCAAGTTGGCAGCCACAAAATAGACTTGGAATCACGTTCGATTTTTTGAAGTTTCGCTGCTTTGCTGAAAAAATCTGTGGATAGCAAAGAAAACTGAAAAAAATGAAGCACTTGGCTCCGCTGAGTCTCAGTCTCCATTCTCCGTTTCAGAGCCTGTTGCTCCACGGGAACAACATCCACAAGGTGCCTGCGCAAGCCTTCGCCAAACTCGGCTCCCTCGAAGTGCTCACTCTCTACAGTAACCAGATCAAGAGTCTGGAGGACGACGCTTTCAAAGGCCTCGCCCACCTCTCCACCCTGCTACTCAACAACAACCACCTGCCCAGCGTCAACCCCAGAGCCCTGCGTGTCTTCAAGAACCTGGACCTGCTGGACCTGGGCAACAATCAAATGCAAAAGTTGGTGCGCGGAAGCTTGCAGTATTTTAATGCGACGACGATCAAGATAAATAACGTGCAGAACTTGAGGATAATTGAGAAAAGGGCGATTGTAGGGATTGCTACTTTGAGGGAGTTGGATTTGTCCAGGAATCCAGCATTGATGTACGTTGAGAGAAGAGCGTTTGTCAGTCTGCCCAGGCTGCACAGTCTGCATCTGCACAATTGTAACTTGACCACCCTCGAGGCGGAGGCGGTGGGCAGCGTGTCAACATTGACCACCCTGTCCCTGTACGACAATCCGCTGTATTGCGACTGCACCTTGGGGTGGTTGTCCCGACTGCTCCGGCCAGGCCCCGGAGGGCGATGGGGGAACGTGAGCCTTCAGCACCCGGGGCGGGTGGCCTGCCGCGCCGGGCCCCCAGACCTCGAGTCCCGGTCACTGCAGTCGGTGCCGGCGGGGCAGCTGTCCGGGCAGTGCGCGCCGCGGGTGCTGCCCCTCGCCATCGCCCCCGACCACCAGCTGCTACTCGGTGACTCCATCCAGCTGGACTGCAGAGCCTCCGGCCAACCGCAGCCCCAGATAACCTGGTTACTGCCAGTCAAGGAGAGTGAGGATGGGCTCAGTGATGCCGGGGGAAAGCTCGTACGCATGGTGAAGGCTTCGTCTCAAATTGGATCTGACGGCAGAATCTCAGTGAATGAGGCGGGAACGCTGAGCGTTGATATCATCAAGAACGGAGACCAGGGTCAGTGGACGTGCGTCGCCACCTCCCCCAGGGGGCGGGACCAGAGAAGTATTCTCGTGCGCTTGCGCAACCCACGTGCCAGCATTATCGTCATCAGTGTGACGTCATCGTCTATTTCAGTCACGTGGAGGAGTACCAAGTTCCAGAAGGATTACCAGATGCTCTACAGGGAAGTGAACGTCAATGAAACGTACACAATCATCAACATCCAACCTTACATGAAGTCCTACACTGCCTCCCACCTCACCCCTCACACCAAGTATGAATTCTGCATCGCAGTCAAACACCAGGGTATCAGCACCAGACTCAACTGCACTGTCATCACCACCCAACCACCTGAAGGCCCTATGTTTGGGACTCTCAATGCTAAAAACAGCATTCTGGGCAGCCTTGTAGCCTGTTTTGTTGCCTTAAGCCTGTTCTTCACCACAGCCTGCATCATGGTCAGGAGGTACAACAGAAGAAGGAGATCTGCTGAAGAGCTGCTGGGAGCTGACTACCTCTCACAGGTCTACCTGGCGGGTATGGACGCCATGTCCGACACCACCCCGATCACCTATGAGAACCGAGGGATAGATCTGGGCTCCGAGGATGACTCTGAGAATGAAGACAATGACAGTGACGATGAGGTGGAACTCAGTGAACACAAGGACACCACGGAAGTCATGTACAGGTAACAAAACCGCACGCAGTGGAGAATCAAGAGGAAGATCTCTTTGTTCAAAGTGCCGATACCTGGAATTCCAGTTTGACAGATTTCATCAATACGCTCAATGCTGTTGGAGGTGAAGGATTCTTCTGTGAAAGAGACCGCGCAATTGGCAGAAATTCATCTGATATGAGAAAGGTCTCTCCAAGAAGCCTTGATTACTTGGCATGAACAACACAGGTGCAAACGCCGGGAAACTGAAAATGTGGGCAGAGCTCCCAACTCCCAGTGACTGAAGGACGGTGATGTCTCTCCAGCGGACCCACGCGACTCGCCGCTCACCGACGTCGAAAACTTGATTCACCACCTGCTTTGAGCTCCAATTGTTTGCTCTTCAAACTTGTTCAGTTACTTCATGCAAAAAGAAGTCAGGGACGGATTCTGGCGGAAGAAATTTCTCTGGACAAAGCTCGTTGTTTTCATTTGACGATCTTTGGACGTTGAGATTGACCCAAACATTTTTATCTGAATCCTGAATCTGTCAGAGACTTGGTTTTGTTCATCGGTTTCACAAACATGTTGAACACGTGACATGAAAGCATCTGTTCAAATTCTCTTTCAAACACAAAACAATGAAAAGTGAAGAACGTCATTAGAAACTTCAAGGCTTCAGAAATTTAATGGAAAGAAGCCACACAAAAAGCTGTGCGTACTGCAATCTGACTTTGTTCGTTTCAATTCACTTCATTTCTTTGTGAAGAAAATGAAAAACGGCGTGTTCTATGAAAACTGCCTGAGATTCTCTGTCGTCCTGTCTTTCCGAGTCTGTGTGGAACACAATCAGGGTTGATTGGTGCGTATTGATCATGTTCATACGGCGGCATGGCTGGGTCGAGTTTCACATCTGCGCGGCGGCGCCGTCCTTGCGGTCATGTGGGAGAATTTTTGCACTGAGTTGGGAGTGATTCGTCAAGGGGGCGTCAACTCTGGATAAACTGCATTGTTCGTTGAAACTGGGCGGGAAGCCCTCTGAGATTTTCCGAGTTATTTTTCTTGCCCAAGGACGATGCTGCAGCTTCCAGCAAAAATTCTAAGTCAACACCGAGCAACTGTTTACAAGATTCCGCGCGTGTAGAAACATAAATGGAGCGCCGCAAAGGGAATGGCAAGAAGTTGCTCAAAGCGTCGCTGTCGATCTGCACCAGAATACGAGCACGACTGTGTTTGGTAAGTCAAACCCTGGGGACTGTGCAGGCAATTGATGCCCGATTCTGATTGTCAGTTATGGCGCAACACGACAGCTTTTCACGTCATTTCACAGTTTCCCTCTGCCCTTTTGTACGAGTACTCACACACCATAGGGCGTGCCCAATCTGACACAGGATCTTGTCCTACACTTGGGCGACACGTTGGAGCTGGCTTGCTGTCAGGGAAGTCTCAATGCGTGCAACAATCGCAAAGCTATGGTACCGTTCTCGACTTGAATGTTTTCGTGTTGCTATTTGCGATCAAATAAAAGTTTCTATCAAACCTTTTTTTCTGTGTCATTGATCTTTCAAGTGCAAAACAAACACAAAATCAGTTCATTCAAGAAAAAAGTCGTAAACGTAATTTGTGATTCCACAAAATTTTCCGCACGTCTGAACCGATGAAAACCCCAAATCTAGGAGCGGATACAACCAATTTGTGGCCACATTCTCTCGGGTCGACTCTGTGAAGCTTCTATGGGCGTTCGGCGTGTGGACAAAGGGCTGGAACGTACATGCGCTCGTAAAGCACCGCTTTGAGCACAAAGGCGCTTCGACCTGTAAATCGTCATTCAGAGAAAGTTCGGGCCTCATGGGAAGCGACATTTAGCGCAATTTAGCACGGCAGACAAGAAGCGGTCTCATCCTCGTCAAAACGTCATCCTTGTGGACGTGAATCTGGGGATTGCTTCAGCTTGGTCCAAACCTCCTGCATAGACTACGGCACCCCGCACCTGAGACAAAAATTAGATTTGTAAAACTTGGTACACCTCATCCAACGCCACAGTCCAGAACTTTGAGGTGACAAGAGTTGTTCTGAAGTATCAGTGCACAATGGACCGACGTCAGCTTGACCAGAACGTCGTCCTGGGTCCGCAGCCCCAAAATGGTGGTTGGACCTCATCTCATCCATAATGGCCCCGATCGTGTCACTTCTCATGTGCAGTTTTCCGGGAATATCTGCACATAATTCACTTAGCCCTGACTGAAATCTCCTCCGCATGTCGCTGTTTGTCTGGTCTGTGCCTGCGGCGGACTCACAATTCGGTGCAAAGGGAACCTGACTCTTGGGTGGCTCTGTAGCCCTGTACTATGTGAATATGAAGCGAAAATTCGTTGCCAGATAACAATGCGTTTGACGAATTTTTCAAGAGACAGGTTGTCCAAACCCTTCAGTCGTTTTTGGACTCCCTGCATTCATTCTTCAGAACAGTAGTTCGTTTTATCTATCTGAAGTTGAGACTCGTCCCAGGTTTGAGTTCAGGCATTAAAATTCGAGGAGCTCACCACGACATGTTCGCTGTGACCGTCATCGACCATGGCTACTGTGACCAAGGCTCGCAACTTTGCATTGGACGTACGAGGCTTGTCCAAATGAAGATGAACATGTGCACGTGCCCGCTGTTTCTGACATGCGATCACCCTGATTTCTGTGTCAATCGACCCTGGGGACTGTCTGGGTCAGTTCCGGTCACGCAGAATGCAACTGTTATGCAATGCTCAATGCCAAAAAAAGGTCTCAAAACCTGCTCCGCGACCTATTCGGCATTTCACCCGCAAGGAAGCAATGCGCGACATGAAGCTCTGCTGTGCCCAGCGGCACCACATCATTGCATGTGCATTGAGAGGCAAATCTCAGGGTGAAACATTTCGTCTTTTGAAAGAAGTCTACGGTGATGACAGCCTGTCACAGTCGACCTGCAGGCATTGGTATCTGAGGGCATTGGAAGGTGACAAAAGTGGAACTGACAAAGCCCGTCCTGGATGTGAACCAACCGCAAGGAATTTGGCTAATGTGAGAGCAGTGCAGCAGATTGTGAACCAAGACAGGCGTGTGACCATCAGGCAAATGGCAGCTGAGACCAATCTGTCGACAGGGAGTATCCACAACATCGTCAAGAAAGACTTGGACTTGAAAAAAAAGGCTCCAAAATTCGTCCCGCGGATCTTGACTCAGGAACAAATGGACCTCTGGGTGACAATCTGTCATGAGAACTTGAAAGCCATGGAAGACCCGCTGTTCTTGTGGAGTGTTGTGACCAGAGATGAGTCATGGTTCAGTGTGTTGGAAACGGAGCAGAAGCAACAAAGTTGTCAGTGGGTGAACAAAACAGACAAAAGACCAAAGAAGGCGTTGCGATTGCGCCAAGTGCACAAGACCATGATGGAGGTCTTTTTTGATGACCAAGGCATGGTCCACTTGGAGTTCCTCCCACCCAAAATGACAGTGACAGCCAAGGTTTACATCGGGATCCTTGCCAGGCTGCGGGAGGCAATCCGGAGAAAGCGACCAGCCATTTGGAACGACAATTCATACCGGATTTTGCATGACAATGTGCCAGCACACACGGCGATGCCCATGTTTGCTGCGATGGTGGAGACTTCCATGAAAACTATGAATCACCCGCCCTACTCGCCAGACTTGGCTCCCATGGATTTCTGGTTTTTTCCATACCTCAAAAGCCAGATCAGAGGACAGATTTTCCCTTCTGTGCCAGCACTCCAAGATGCCTTGATGGAGATCATCTCCAAGATGCCACAGTCTCTCTTCCATCAATGCATGCATGAGACACTTCCTTACTGATGGAGGAAGTGCATTGCTGCATGTGGAGCATATTTTGAAGGCAATGACATCAGTGTTCCACTGGATTCACAGTTGTTGGAGAGCCCCAAAGAGACTTCATCTGAGTCTGAGTGACTGCAAGGATCTGCACAGTGCACATGAACTTGGACTGTTGTGTCGCATCGCTCCCATCAGCGTGTGTGGCCTTCACCGAATTTGACTCTTACTTCATTGTTCTAAGTGCAAAATCACTGGTAACACATTGCTGTATGTGCGTGAATTCATGGTGAAAAATGGGACACATTAAACCTGAACACATTGTCAAAAAATGCCTTCATTCCATCCGCAAGAAACACCGCAAATGGCACATGTTCATCTTCATTTGGACAAGCCTCGTACCATCAGTGCTTTTGGGGTCGGATTGTTAAGATGTGATCTTTGTCCTGCTTCCTGGGACCAGCAAACCTGCGTTGGGACAGAATTTTCGCGAATCTGCTGCAGCTACTGTTTCGGTGGAAGCACCTCAATGGACGGCCATCTGGAACTGGACCCCAGACCACATTCAGCACTGAATCATTTTCACACCTGTCTCCAGGGGTGGGTACAAGGCCCCATTTGGGAGCATCAAACGGTTGCAGCAGGTCTGATATGTGGCTGTGCCAACGAGTTTCCAGGTACGTGTGCAATGGTATTCAAAATGCCACGGAACATTTGTGCTGCCAACCAGGGAAATTGCGCGTGATACCGCAAAAGGAAGCCAAGTAATTTCATTTTTGGGATTCTCTTTCAAAATTCTGCAGGCTCCCTCCCCATTAGAGTTCAAGCAAACAAAGAGCCAAGGCTTCCCTGTGCAAACTACTGGGTTTAGCTTTCATTTTTCACATCAATATGGCACATCACTCTCAAACAGATTCTCACACTGTGGTATTTGCACAATCCTCGCACAAAACTACAGTCATAATGCAAGTTTTCACACGGGAGAGAGTAACAACACGATCGTGATGAACCACAACGAGATTTCTTCCTGCTGCAGTGGAGAAGCAACTCACTCTGCGGTAACTCACTGTGAAAAGAGAAGGCAGGTTCCTCTCTTGCTTGACTGCACGAGAATTTCACTCAGCAGGGACGGCGCTGCAGGCTAAAGATGAAAACCGCGCTCTTTAATTGGAACTTGCTCAAAGAAAATTTCTTTTAAAATTCCTCAGCAACTTTGAAGTCTAAATCACACATTGCGTGCTGTGTAGACATTTGATGAAAAGACATTTATCCTGGAGGAAGCTCGTTTTCTTGAATTCTTCTGGTTTTCAACGAAACCCTCCGCTTCACTGGCTTCGAGCGTTTTCCTTGGATCGCGTGTGTGAACGTCGACATCGCCGCCCGATTTCTAATTTCGTATGTGAGGATTGAAGCTTTTGTTTCAAATGCAAACACACCTGGTCCAGCAAACTCGTCTCTCCGGAAGATTCAAGGGGCGTGGTGCCTGGGACCCGTTTTGCCCGAAAAAACAAAACCGACAAAAAATCATTTACCCTCAACTGTGCGCACGGGCGCGAACGTATTACGCATTATTCAAGGTTTTGTTGCTCCCCACCCCACTCCCGAGGTTGGATCTGTGAAATGACTGTTTGTATTCAAGGTGGGTTCTTTTCACACGTCTGCAGGGAAGCCAGTGTCGTGCGCCAGAGAAGCGTCAAGCGTCAAACGAGAAAGGTTGCCGTTTGTTTGATGTGGCGTTCTGATGCGTTGAATAGATTCTACCAGGGCCTGGAGGAAATTGTATTCGTTACGTACATACCGGCACGTAAGAACGTCATAGGTTCCGAGATTCGCTTGCCTTCCTGACCAAGTACAACTCCAGAGCACTGAGAATCTGAACCCAGCGAAAGAGAATTTGCTTTGCCATCTCTCAGAGTCAGAACGCGTGCACACGGAGGGAGAAAGAACAAAAGAAGCCAAAGACCCCACCAGGCATGTTCCCAGATCCAGGCAATTATTTTCGCTACACGCACCAATCTGTACAAACGTGCCTGCACACCTTTGAAGGAACGCCTAATTGGAACCTATTATCCTCAACACAATCTGCCTTTGTCCCACATTGATTCATGTAGGAGAATACTTGCACACACACAGAGAGAAGTCGAAACACATTTGCCCGTGTAAGTACTCTCACAGAAGGGGAATCAAGAGAAGCACCTATCGACCCCATTTCGTGACGTTCACGGAGTGCTGGGGTGCAGACAACAGATCTGAGAGATTTCACCAAATTTGGGGCCGTGTGCTCTGCACATATCAGAGAAACAGAAGCAAAGGAAGACACAGGCATTGGACATAGAAACCGTATTGTGCGCTTTCCTGTCCAGATGACACGCCCAGCACGTCCACCTCAAAGATTCGTGACCACAGTGTGTTCAAAAACAAGATTCAGATTTCATCATGGATCCTTTTGAGATGTGGAAATACATGTTCCTGGTGCGGTCTTATGTTTCTTGCAAGGTTTGATTGTGAGAAAATTGCAGCGTGGTGACAAATTGGTCAGTGTTTCTTGACATGCAAGGGGTAAAACACACACAATTGGCTGCAGGCAGCCCACATTTCCACACACTCTTTCTTTCAGAAGCACTTATCATTGACTACAGAGAGACGAATCACGGATCATTTGTTCACGTCCAGCAAGTTGATTTTGTGCAACACGTCGCACCTGCCGTGGATTTTCGACAACTTTCTGATCCCTCCCAGGGAACTGAGACTCACGTTTTCAGAAATAAAGGTCCGATCACGCAAGACTGATCGTTATCTACTGTTTCTCTTGCGACCTGATTCTGGAGCGTTGGATGATCACCAACCTGACACGAAGCACGATTCATGTCCCCATATGATACGAAACGCAGAAGCAACACCTACGAGCCCGAGCCTCCCGATGCTGTCCCCTCGTGTCTCGTTACTTCTGGTGTTACGGGCTTCCAGCAGCAAGTTTACGTTCTGCAGGAATCCAACGGCGTAGATCTATCGTGTGAAGAATGCCACCAAAGTTTAAACCGCCAAAACTTGGATTGTGCGTGTACCAAACGGTTGCAGGTGAGTCATGCACCAAAACGTTCAACACGCGAAGACTCACTGAGAGACAGACACGTCCACTGGTGAATGAGCAGCCAAAACTGAAGACGCCGTCTCCTCTCTTCGCACCGATCCATCTTCCATGCATCGTGTTTGCTCTACCGCTACCTGCGCAGTTTTCTCACGTTGCCAAGAATTCCTCTCATAAAAATATAATGAGCCTATGAATGCAGAGTAATACGTTTCAATTTTCCCGGCCAAGGTGTCTTCCTGAGATGGTGTTGAAGTTTCACAAGGAAAGAAGCCTGTTGCGCCTGTCAGAAATATTTTCGCATTTCGTGCAAAGAAATTTTGTCTGAATTTGTCTCGACTTCAGGTGCCTGTAACGTCGGCGTTCGCCGTCATTCAGGAGCATCCCTTCCACAGTCACACAACAGGCTGGAAGAGCGAGAATTTTACAAGGAAAGGAAAGCGTTCGCCAGTTCAAGACGGGTTCGAAGTGGGCAGGTGGGCGGGCAAGCAAACATGCTTGGGTTCGGATCAGGTAAGGCACGTTGTCAAGGGCAACCTTTGTTCTCAACAGGAGATTCAGCACAAGTGATCTACACTTTTGACTTGAATAGTTTGACACTTGTGCACTTTTGCTTGCCTTAACTTGTGCCTCACAACAGGTAATCAAGTGATGCATGGAGATTATTCAAATCCTCACCTTCGGCTCAGATTGAATGATCTCCTTGCCTCCCTTGATTACCTATACCGTATTAGGTTTGGGTTTGGGTTTGGGCTTTGTTTGGGGTTGGGCGTGTGTTCGGGTCCGTCCTGCTGCACATCCCAACCTCAGACAGGCGGGAAAAGGTGGACAACTCTGCAGCTCTTTTCCATGTGTCCGCTGAAAACATCTTCAGCTCATTTTGCCTTCCAGCAAAATTTCTCATTTCGTTTACGGGGGACGTCTGTCTCAATACAGGCAAGCCCAACACCTTCACCTAGTCAAGGAGCAGCTGTTTGGCAAATGAAAGCTGACATTTACTGTCTTGATGCAAACGAACTTCAATTAACTTTGCTTGAAGATGTTCGTGGTCGTTTCGTGCTGAAGATGTTTCCCTCTCGTTTTCATGCTGACGTACGAGATGTTCCGCGAACTTTTCACCTCCAGTGTCAAAGCGTGGAGACAACGTCTCTGATTTTCAGAAAGGTTCATACACACAAAAGTCACATTTCCGAAATTTGTCATTCTGTCATGGAAATTTGCCAAACATCAGAAGCTTATCAAGGTGAGTCAGGACGGAGAATTGTTTCACTTCAACCCGTGCAAAGTCAGTCACAGGGATCACAGGGGTTCTTCAAAGGGACAACTCTCTTGCCATTCTGCCTTTGCAAGACTGTGTGCATCTTGACACGGATTCGGAAATGGGCGCAGCTGTCACCGAACTGAACTTTCAAAAGCCAAAACTGGCCAAGGTTCTCTACCTGACGCTATCAGATGAATCCTGCAACAGCGGAGCTGCTCTCCCGATGTTGAGGAGCGGCAATTGGTTGGAGCGTCCCGGCGCTGTCAGGCTCGCCCGATGCTGCGCCCTGATAGCGTCGCCCTGTCAGGGGAGGAGGGCGCGTCCACGGGAACTGTGGTGAGGGATCCGAGAAAAGTCAAGATGCCCAAAAAAATAGCTCCATGGAGCTCACGGTGATTTGAGGAAATTCTGATTTCGCTCTCTCTGATTTCACTCACTCTGATTTTGCTCACTCTGATTTTGCTCACTTTGTTTTGTCAAAAATTCTTACTTTTTCACTCAACATTCACAATTTGGGAACTCATTTAGCACA
>JAAUXT010014171.1_pt1 | contig 17069 bp, 14 predicted proteins | sample 7278171 | NCBI WGS metagenome assembly JAAUXT01 (sample SAMN14350112, study PRJNA611818) | marine sediment metagenome | isolation source: surface marine sediment (1.8m) | place: French Polynesia: Moorea | collected 2018-08
AGTCAACTATTTCACTCATCAGTGTTCAATATGTGAAGAAAGAACTCGTGCTGTGCACTCGTTCATTCTGAACACATATTGAACGCTGATTCGTGCAATATTTGTGACATACGTAATCGGCAACACGAAATCGCACAGCGTGTCCGCTTTTGTTTCACTATCTACCACCACATGAGCGGTACATCAAAACCAACTGACTCATGCAAGGAGGGAACTTTGAAGACGGGGTGCCCAGAATTGTTAAATCCCTCGTTGAAATGTAACTTCGCGCTCTGTTCCTCCCCAGTTGTGCGGTGACAGAAAATTGTCCACCCTTCCGCAAACATTGAAAAGCACTCGAAAAGATTTTAAATAAATCATTTATCAGCTCAATTGCCTGGCGTGGAAGCAAGGTAGCAATTTGAAGTCTCAATTATACCTCTCCCAAATAGTTTAATGTGGGCGTAATTTCCCAATAAAGTTGCTTTGAAATCTGGTTGACCTCTGCGGGAACATATTGCAATTTGATTATGACAAGGCTGAGAGGTACTCCTCTGAGAAACCAAAAATGTAAAATGTACTCCGAAAGAAATTGCGCGAAAACACTGAGCCCGTATGCGCGGAGGCTACTCGTGCGCACGGTAATCTTTAATGACACCTCCTCGCTCGTCATGATGCCACAAGCAATTGTTGCTAATATCACAAGTGATGTTTATTTGCACACGCATCAATTAGTTTGGGTAAAGATGTGCTCCTAAGTCACCCTCAGGTTCAAAGGCGCGGCCTCGCCTCGATTCACGCAGCATATTGGCGCTCACCGGGGCGGAAGGCCCACCACAATGCTAATGACTCTGAGCGCTCCTCATCTCTTCAGCCTGGAACCCAATATGGCTAATACTTTTGACATTGTGGTGTTTGAGTGTTTGCAAGTTTTCGTATCTTTGAGGTGCACAAGTTCAAGAAGACTCTACATTTTTGGACACACCAAGTGAATACGAGTACGTGCCATTTGATGCACCGAATTTGGAACAATAATTTTCACTTTGTCCTGAGATAATCCAATTTCAGTGCCGACTGTAGTCTACACAGACATGTTCGTCGCACATGAAAAATTGTTCGCTTTTGGAAACAAAGCCAAATCGCACCAAACGAAAAGACCAAAGATGCTTTCTCAAACGGAGGAAATGCTCGTACGAGTGTACAAAATATTTCCCAGAAACAAGCAAAGGTCACAACGGAAAATCGTTGTACTTACGTGGAAGTTTTGGTGGTTTGTAACGTGTGCACTGCAGCCACGAGAATCGCGCACACGGATCGTCTGCGCTCATCGCCTCCTCGACCGGCGGCACGTTCCCTCCGCCAAACACGAGGGCAGCGCCGCCGCCGTCCTCCTCTTCGTCAGCGCTCCGTCCTGCCGGCGCCTTCGCATTTTCGCTCTGTGAGTCTGGCGACGGGCTTCGGACGACCTCAATCTCATCTCCTGATGCCTCTTCTTCTGACGCCAGTTCTTCTCTGAAGCGCGGCGGTGGCGGCGCCGGTCCTGGGCTCTTGCCCAGAATCTGGTCAATGGTGAATCGCGTGAATTCTGCGGGTCCTGGGGCGCGATTTCCCGGCGCTCCGGCAAACTCCGCCACCAATTTGGACTGTTGCTGTGTCTTCAGTGCATCTTCCTTGTGAGCTGTGTCCCCAGCATTGCCTCCGCTCTTCTTGACTAGATTCAGGCACCCGGAGCTGTGGTCCCTTTCCATCTTGGCGCGAAGCGCTGCCATGGAGGGGATGCTGAGGATGGGTGCGCTGTTGTGGACGGACGTCGGAGCGATGAGTGCCGCCGACGGAGCGCCCGTCCCCGGGAAAAAGTTTTCGCCGGGGCGCACCGGCGCTGGATGCACAAGCGGCAGCGGGAAGAGCGCCGGATAGGGCCCCTTCCCTGGAATATACGCTTGGTACATTTTACTGAAATGCCTTTCCTTCAACCGTCTTCCCACTTCTCAGTTCGTCGCTAATGCCACAGTCAAAATTGAGACTCCCCTGAGGTGCTTCGTAGAAAAGTTTCTTCAACGAACAACTCAATGCGAAGTTGTTTAGCTTTCAGCTGATTAGGGGCAAAATGTCCTATCTGCCTCTTGATCTCCTTGAAGTTGTTTAAATATGAGATCTCCGCAATTTGCAACAGCTACCAAAGTACCTTTCAAGGCGGCGGCAAAGCAATCCAACACGAGGAGCAGGTTGAGGCTGCCTGCTGACGAATGAGAGCGCTTGATGGGAAGGGGGCGGTCACTCGATGCTGCCTCTCAAAGTGGCCCGCCCCCAGGGCTCCTGACGGGCGATGCGAGGCTTTCAGAGCAGGACTCATCTGCGCACCTGAGGCCCCATTGATTGCCAGAGCCTTCACAAAGCCCCGGTGCCCTGCAGCACCCAGTGGCACGTGGCCATACGCTTTCAGATGTTTTTGGTCTTTCGACTTTGTAATTATCGATCTGGATATAATATCATTGATTCATTGAGCTCTGTCATAACACGAATTAGTTTCATCCGATGCATATCACTCAAAGAACAGACGAACGAAACGACAGTTGGACAAATGAATCCCAGAAACGTAAGTGCGCACAAACTGCACGAACAGCAAAATCAAACAGAAGGCAAAGAACAACATGTACATTTGAAATTGCATGATTGATCAACTAAAAATATGGGCATCTCGAGTGCCAGGGAAAATATAGCTGGAGTTGACCTCGAGAAATTGGGCTGGACGTCGCACCGCGGGATAGAATCTTACCGGGAGAGAATCTCACGAGAATTTTTGAACGCCTGCTTGCGAGCCTGCAACGTTGCATGCTGAAGAAAAACATGTAATTTCAGAAGATGAACATCCAAACTTCAAGTTTGGAAGACTTTCTTCGGGATGCAGAGCAAAAACACTGAGAAGGAGATTTCACGACTTTAACTCTTGCTTCATCTTTGAATAAAATACTTTGGTAATTTGACATCGCTGATGACATCAAGATGTGAGATTTTTTGTGACCAAAAACAGGCAGTGTCACACTTTGAGCCGTTTTAATCTCGACCCAGCAATTGTGAGAAAGGAATCCTGACACCATTGTCATTTCTCTCGAATGCTTCCCTCGACCCTGCGACTCTTTCAATTTAATCTCATTTCATGATCAGCAAAACTTGCCGCCCCTTGATTTTTAATTTTCATTACGGTCAACAAAACAAACAAAGCCGCGGTGCACGCGGCGTGGCGTGACGTGACGTGCGCTGCAGAAATCTGGGGATTGATCGTGGCTGAGCGTTATACAATCGGAGCCACGAAACGCGTAACACCGGTCCGTGTCAGCTTTCCATGAAATGTGGAAATGATGTCCCCTCAGTGATATTTTGATGAAATTATCAGGGACCCCATTATTATAACTGCAGGGTGCCCCCACGACGTGCACGATTGAAAACTTCAAAGAGCATCTCGCGGACAATTGTCATCTTGTAAACTGCCTATTAGCTGGAAAATTAGCTGCATTATTGCTGTAGCGAAAATGTGAGTGCAAGTGGATTGCATGCGCCCCGGTGTATCTCTGACACCTTTTACATGCTTGAGTTACAGCGCGACCCTGCGTCAGTCTTTGCACGCCATGCAGCAGAAACAAATGGTTTTGTTTCATTGACACCACCCTCCCTCCGCCTTCTCGTATGGCAGCGAGTATCAGATTTGGTTTTAATGCTCATTTTCGCCCCGAGCCTGATGTCAGAGAGCAGTTCTTTCTTTGCAAGTACTCATTTGCCACAACTCGGGTGCCAGTCCCATTGTTTTTCGAAACTCCTGTCGGGCGAAAGGTACCATTTCAGCAGCGGTTGCAATGGGCTCTGTTCTTTTCAATTCATAATCTCTGCGACAAAAACGATCAGATGCAATCAGAGCAATAAGAAGGAACTGCACGGTTCCATTTGGTTTGGAGGCGATTGAACTGCATCATGAAGCTCACACTGGCGCGTCAAAAAAATAAATCGTGACCTTTGCATTCAGAACAAGCCTTTCGAAGGACAAAATTGCCATCCGATTGTTTGTTCAATCTTTTCCAAAACATTTCCCAGAAAACACGACAGAGGAAGGGCGCGCCCCCTTGGGGTATTTGAAATGAAGGGCCAAAAGATGTGAAATGTCTTGTGCCGGACGGTGCCAAAATCAGGAAAAGGACTCGACAAGAACACCTACCTGTGTAGACACGTGGGGCAAGAGTTTCCGTGATGCGCATTGCATCAAATTACCATCAGGAAACAAAAACAAGCAATCATCTCAGAAAATTGTGTGCCTTTGTGCTTGTCTGGGTTCTTGCCATAGACTCTGAGAAACATAGCCACAATAATGATTGTGGGAAGACCCAGCCTGCGTTCGCTTTCGGGTGAGAAGTGTGTGCTTTGACAACACCAGAGAAACAGAATCACAAAGCAAGTCGGAGGGTCTGAGTTCCAACCCCTTGCTGCTGATTTCGCAATGAGCGATGCGTTTCCTTGGTTGTGCCATGAGAGTTTTAGCTGAGTAATTTTCTGAAATTCAAATTGATCTGGTTTTCCAACAGATTCTGGACGCCAAAAGTGATTTCAAAACACTTGGTGCAGAAGGAGTACCGCGCAAGTGTGAACGCCACATTTTCTTTTTTGGTGTCTGTTGCGACTTGAGTTCTTTCATCCACGGTACCTGTTGTTGAAAGAGTGCGACCAGGTTCGTCAATATGGACAAAAGTAACGTGATGGGAATGTGTAGAACAGATCTTTTTCTTCTGTATTTTTAGAATTTAGTCCTCGCACATAGCCGAACTGCTGCGGAATCCACACACGACCCTCCACGCACGATCTTTGCACCAAAGATCACCGGTTTAGAACAACTCGCTTTTTCAATCCCACGCGGAGACGTTCGTGATTCCAATCTGTTGGCCTTTGCTGCACCCAAATTAATTTGATGCAAAGATGAGTGCAATTCATGACAATATCTAATTAATTAAGCAGGTTAGAGACAAGCAGAAGAATACCTTCACTGATGTTCCGTTTTGCTGGGGAAATTTAACAGATTGTTCGGCTGGATAATATGACATGATGAAGGTATAACTCTGAATTGAAACTGACAGGAACAATCAAGTTCTAATCATCATTTGTCTCTCGACGATGTTCGAAGTGCGTGATTCTGATTTTCTTTCCCACAGAAAATCCATTTGTGACAGAATTGGTTTGGAAGTTTTTTCGTGCATAGTTCGTTTTATGCCCAAAACAGCAAATTAGAATCCCGTCAAAAGCAAGAAACGAGATGTTTTAAAAAGCAGGAATGACGTGAGTCCGCCTGCTTTTTTCATAGATGTCGAAAATTAAACGACCAGCCCATCGACACGATGGGATAGCTGCACCCTTGCGCCCAACTTTTTTTCTTGTAGACTGGAGACCCTTCCAAGGATCCCTGATCTTGTGGCCGAGTTCGCCTCTCGTTTTCAACTCACTAGATTGACAATTCTTTCATCATCCATTTTTAATATTTTCGGAGCAATCTCTGCATGCAGCGCTGTCATGACAAAGGCCCGTGTGTGTCAGGGCCTCGCTGCCTCCACTGGGCCGGGGTCTCAAGGTGATGCAGGCAGGCAGGATCTGTTTTGTAGTTAATTGCCCGCTCATCTTGCCGGAACACCTGATCACCGCTGTTTAATAGACTTTTTTGTGTTCAGCACAAAAGGCTGTTTGTATGCTGGCCCGAATAACAATGCATTAATGTCATTAACATGTTGGCAAACTGGCATCACGAACAAATTATCCAGTGAGTTTCAAGGAAGACAGCGTTGGTCACACACAGAACTGAAAACCAAACGAAGGTGGTTTGTGGGTGGACGTTCGAGTCTTTGCTCACATTTTCCTGCGGAGAAGGTCCCACGAAAACACAAGTGTCTCAGTTCTAACTTCGGGGGCTGACGAGCAACGGAAAATAAAAACGATTTGTTCTTGTGAACACGTATGCACCCAACTGCAAAATCTATACCCTCTGATTCGGACATGACATCCGTGAACAACTGCAGCTTCGATGAACCAACGCAACTCACCTCTTTCCCTAATTTGGCAAATTAAGCAGATTAATGGTCTGTGATGCTGTTTAATTTTGGTGAGGCACCAGCTGAATGGGGCAGGGAGGCTATAATCAGTGGATTCTCATCCAATTAGTTGGGCATGAAACGCATTGCTTTGCCGCTTCTTACCCACCACTATCCAATTTCCATCGGCGGAACTGGCAGATTAATTTTCAGACGGCAAAGTACGATCCAAGGATCAAGTACCCGTTTGACCAGCTCAACCTCCGAGTATTTCGAGAAAGGGACCACAGCAAGTTTCTTTGCAAGGTGCAAGCAAGAAATCGTTCAACATCCACCGGAAAGAAGTCCAACACGAAGAACTTTGTTCCATTTTCTCTCATCAAAGAATGTCGCTCTCCTTCTGCAACAAAAAAGATACGCCGGGAGTGCCTGCAAGTCTGCCATGGCTGCATCGTCGACGTGTCCTGGGTTCACCACAGGAGGAAACATCTCTCCGGTGCAACTTTGCGGCTTGACACGTTGTGCAGAGGTCTGTGCAACCTGCATCGTGAAAAGGCACCAGCGAAATGTTCACAACCTTGTCATATTTTCTGCAAAGACGTTTCTCTGAAATGAGAAGAAAACTCCGCGCAACACCCAGCAGAGGCATGGGTGTGAGTCCTTTTTCCTCTGGGCATCTTGGCCAGCGATTGCCGTGCGACGTCTCAGCGTGCACGCACTCAAATTAGTCTGAAAAGGACAGCATCACACCTTTCACAAAATTCACACTGTTCAAGTGCACTGCGTCTGCACTTCCAAACAACAGGTATGTACTCCGGGCAAACATCGATTTTCATGAAAATGTGCTTTTTAAATTCTTTGTTACAAACCTCACGAAAATTGATACACTCGTACACATTACTTTTCCACGCTTTTCTTTGCTGCAAAAAAGTGAAATTAGTTGTTGACAATTCCAGCAAATCTACAAATCTGAACAACACCCGACAAGGCACATTTGCAAAAATTTCAAAGTTTCTTTGCTGAACGAAAATGAAATCAATTATCAAGCCGGAAAGGGCAAAGGATAAAATTTCTAATCTAATCATGAAAGCACCAAAAAGCGCAGCGGGGGTAATTTCTGTATGTTTCCATCATTATTCCTCTTGTGGAAACGGAACATGAAACAGTCTGATTTGCTTGGTTAGAAGACAGTTTTAGGAGCCGAGATGACAAAAGGAGATGAAGCCATCCATCAAGGGGCCGGTGGAGGGGCGACCTGCGGGGAGCGCGTCTTTGTGCTGCTCAATAGGCCGGGATCAGGTGCGGCTGGAGGGCCGGGCCGCCCTGCCTGCAGCCTGCCTCAGGTGACGCCGCACAAAGCCGCTTTCTGCCGCACCGCTTTATTAACGGCCGTCCTATTCCACTCAATATGACGTTCACGCTATCTTATAAATGTCTTTAAAAGCTCCTCAGAAAATGAAAATGAAAACAGGAGACAATGGAGACAAGAACACTTTGGTAGAAAGGGCTCAGCTTGTGTATGAAATGGCTATCAATATACCAAGGTTCTCTTCAGATCTCATTTCCTTTTGCTCGTAGTCCTCCAGATTTATGACCTCTTTATGATCTGTATGGAGTAGTAGGGCATGGCATCATCAGGACCTTTGACATAAAAGGGAAACAATCAAACAAACTGCATCGTGAATATGGCCCTGCAGTTCCCAGAACAAAAAATCCTCACACTGTCACAGCACACGGCCATATTTCAGGCCATATTTCGTTTGGTTTTCAGCCGTAAAATCCCTTGCTCGAATTCGAAACAAAACTATTTTGAAGTTGATTTCAAATGATTGAAACGATAGACCTTTTCATTGGTCAGAGGCATTTTTCACTGGCTTTTCTGTGAGGTTTATGAAGACTACTTTCGCGAAGCCAACTGTCCACGATTGTTTCCGCAGTTCCGCGACCATGCATACAATCACCGTCAAAAATTTGTGCAAAACGAACAGGCAAGAACATCTTTGAAGCAGTCTGTACCACTTGTGAAGTGAAAGAATCTGAGACTAACAGTTGAAGAAAAAATTCTAGCTGGACACAAATGTCAGAAGCCACACTCGACTTGCGCAGGTACTGGTACATTTGATCCTGACGGCACAAGGCCTCTCCATTGTGCTTTCCCACTGTTTGGACATACACCCCATCAACAAAATGCTAAACGTATCCCTTAATAACAGCCTTGTTCAATCGGGAGCTTTTGTTGGGCGGCAAGCTTGGCTAGTCGAGGCAGTTCTAAGTTTCCCGACAAGGGTGTCGGGTTGCGGCCTCAAGCCGAAAGGGTATATTCTTGGCCGGGTGCGCAACAAGCCGCCTGGGCAACCTGGAGATGAAGCCGAACTGACAGTCGGACAAAACCGACCAGCCGTCAAGTGGGTGTATGTTACATCCGATGCAATCAGGCACAAAATGCTAATGGATTTCACGACCAAATACAAATTCAGGTAATGAAACTACCATGAAAACCAAATCCATATTCTTGATATTTGCTTCTCTTTCAAGTGGCAAGGTGAAGTTCTGTTCAAATCTGCAAATCCTTTGTGATTGTTCATCCCACATTAGTCACTAATTGTGCAGCGAAAACTGAGGCGCGCATGAGTCGTCTTTGCCGCATTCATCCAGAAGTATCAATTGGTCGAAACCTATTTCCAATTATACCCACTGGTGCAACATGAATTCAAAAAAGGGAAGAAATCAGGTTACTTCTGTTCCAGGCCCTCAACATCTGCTTTGCGGTACCTTTCGAAAAAATTAGCTTCACCGAGTTTTGAAAAAGATACGCTCGGCGTGCCTTTTGACAACGGAATACAAGGTAATTCAAGCACACAATAGATTTATTTGGTAATACAGACATGTCGAACACATGAGTGGGGAATCAAGATCTGTTTGCCAAAGAGGACCTTGAGCGCTCAGCTTTTTGACTGAGTCGCGCTCTCGTCCAGCACATTGCAAGGGTCAGAACAAACCTTTCAAGACCAAATTGCCCATACATGGTGACAACTGCGCTTGGGGACCACGGAGCAAGATGTCGTTCCAGATTCGCCAGAACAACCAAGGTGACCTGACAGGTTTGGTTGTTGGGCGAAATTGCCCTTCAAGAAAGAGCATGCAGACCAGAGCAGCTTCCATATTTGCCGACATTTTCCATGGTTGAGTCTTTCTTTGCCACATTGCATCAAGTAAACACTGCATCGCGTGCAGGGTCCTCGATTCTCAACCCACCGCAAAGAAGTGCGCTGTCATTTCCCGTTCGACCTTTCACGAGTCAGCTTTTCAGTAATATTTCAATTAAACCGTATTTTAATCAGGATTTGACTGTTTCCTCTTCGAAGGATATTTACAGAAAAGCCATTGAAACTGCAAGGTCTTGCCGTCGCAATTATTTGGCGTTGAATTGAACTGTAAAATACCAAAAGTCAGCGAAATGAACACGTTTTCTCATCAAATTCAACTCACTTCCAGAAAGAGCGTCCGATGGTCCGTGTATCACCTGCTCTTACACACGGGAGATTCGAATCCCTTTGTCTCCTCCCAAAATTTAAAATGTTCTTGGTGGTCCACCTTCTTGTGAACTGTGGCTGTGGTGATTTGTTGGTAGGAAATTGGCGGATGAGCATGCAGAAGGCAATGTCCAGTGTGTCCATGATGAAACATCCCTGTTGATGTACAAATTGCCTTCGCACATGTGATCCCACCCGACATCGTTTGTTCTGACACTCAACTTCTTTGACAAAGGTTTCCTCAGTTATTGCTGAGACAAGAAGTTGACAGCCCTGCAAATGAGAAGACACACAAACCCGTTTCGGGTGGATTTTCCGTTGGACCCCCGTCCATCCATTGGAACAACGCCGGAGATCTGGGTGCCTGACCTTGTTCTCAAAGAACCGACCACTGAAGAAAACGACCAATCGACCAAAACTTTCGCAGGGCTGTTGTAATCCCCATTGGTGTCAGCTTGACCCAAGGAAAGGGAATCTTCACCGAATCATCGTGTGGAACTCTGGCGAGTGATTTCCATGCATACGTGAATTACTCATCGGACAACTTTTTGTGCTTTGATCGCACGTTTGTCTCGGAAAATTAACCGAAGAAAAAACGGCTAACCCTTTTGTTCTGCCGCCTTCATTTCCTGACACTGCTTGGGCCAGCAATTAATTTACTCGCACTTCTATTGTTTTCGTTTTTTACTTGTAAAAGAAGGGTCTGCTCTGATGTCGTTCTTGAGAAAACATGAGACAAAGTGTCGTGTATTAGCTTACCAAAAACTTGCATGTGTTTTTTATTTACCTTTGCAACACAAAACACGTACACAATGAGTAAAAATTAGCACGATGTCAGGTCCAACAGGTCCCGTTCAAACGTCAGGATATTCAAAAGCGATACTCACAAAAACAATGAGTCCAGGAAACAAAATCTAGCTGGGGCCCAGCTGGCGGAATGTTTGAATTTAAGTAGCAATTGTGCCTGAAGAATAATCAGCCTTCCCTAATATCACAGCCGAAGAGTGACAAAATAAACGTGTAATTAGCTCAGCCATTTCAAGATCACCTGCAAAATTTTAATCAAAACTAATTCTGCGAGTTTAACCTCGCAAGACCTTGTCAGTCTCTGTTTTCATGACAACTCTTTCAGTGGGAGACAACAGCGAAAGGGCAATTGCATACCTTTCAACACTATTCAAATTATGCAGCTAATTTCCCAAGGAATGACAAAATTAAAACTTGTTGCGGCCATCGAGCAAAATCACCTGTCACCTCACAAACCCTCTGGTCAGACTCTGCTGGACGGATTGATTGCGTTTGAAACATCTTTCGAGAGGACCAAAACCAAATGTGTGAGGTACGTCTGCAGATTGAGAAGTGGACGAGACACTGACACAAAGACCTGTTGCACACACTTGCTTTCCGCGGACACTGGAACGACAAAACCATTGGTGTCATGACGTTCCATTTTGGCTGGAGACAACTGTTCTGCTCGAGCTGAAGGTTGCTTTTGTGTTCACGAACTGAAGAGCTTCGCTCGACAGTCAGAATGAACAGAGAAAACAATGTTCCAGACTTTCAGACAAAATGCCGCAGACGTAAACTTTGGACAAAGCTACAAACAACACTCACCCACCCACCGGACGCACACAAGCAAGCACACAATGAACAAACCAGGGGGATTTTTTAACAGGCTTGTTTGGCCTGGAACAGTTGCCTTTCTGTGCGGCTTCACCTTGGCGTGACCATATCCCTCCCTCCGTCAGGAACTTTGTTTTTTCCTTTCAAATCTCAAAGGCCAACTCGCAGGCAGAAGAGCACTGACAGGCCCCTTTCGAACCTTGTACACAGACTCGAAAACACTATTCTGCAAAACAAGCAGCTGAACAACATCACTGTGGCTGCACAATCGCAGGCTGAAAGATCTAACAATGCGGTTTCTGACGTTTAGAGTGCAAGCAGCGCTTCCATTTGGTAACAAACCTTCACGTGGTTCACAAAATTCAACGCGACTGTCCTCGATCTCAAAACGTTCTTCAGAACGCTGTCTCGGGTCGTGCGTGCACACAACACCCAAAATAAAACAACATCACTCAAGCACCAACCCAGACTGATCTTTACTGCTGGCGGACACAGTCACGAGTCACCCTCTGTCGTGCGGATCCTCTCTTGGCGACAATTGGCACTGATCGCTGGACGGTTCTTGCGACACCTCACCTGGACTGCTGGGCTCATCTGGTGATGCAGTAGGGCCCGATCACGTTGAAGGAGAGCTCGGACACGTTGAACGGTTTGTGCATCGCGTCCGGCGACAGCAGCGCAGCGGCCATCATCTTCCGGTCACGCCCAATCTGCAGCAGACGCTGAATCTCCGCGAACCGCTTCTGAAACACAAACACGTGAAAACCCACAGATATTTCACTTTGTTCTGTTGACGAACATACTTCACTGGGGCGCAGCTCGTCACACTGAGACCTGTGCTCGACTTCCAGTTGACAACAGGAAACATCCTTCATGTCTTTGATAGCAGTGAGCAGCTCACCTCCTGGGCAGATTTGTTCAACGGCAGGTACGCCGGCGTGGACGCGGAGTGAAGCAGCGGGTACACGTAGTCCATGTAGACTTTGGTGAAGAGCTCCCTCTGAGACAGCTGGTCTTTCTGCAATACAATGCGTGGCGTCAAGATGCGTTCAGCACAAAACGTCACGGAGAGAATCCATTCACTTAAACAGACCACAGAAAGGATGAAACACTTGAGGTCTTCAGCTTCTCACCTTTTCAGCACGCGTGGCTCGTTTGAAGCTCTCCGCCCATCCGACCTGCAATCACAGATCCAAGAAAGTGAGGACGTTCATTCTTCATCAACAAACGCAGCAACCAGGTCAGCTCATTGTCAAAGACAACTTCTCACCCGCAAAACGTCCATGAGGTCACTTTGTTCTATGACATCTGGAAAGCTCGCCAAAAGAGGACTGTGAATCGGCTCTGAAAACAGAAAGTACTCGATAAAAGCTGACACTTGACTTCTCTGGGCTTTCTCTGACAGTGTGTGCAAATGTCAAAATGTGACACTCAAGCGCGGCTTGTATTGCAGTGATCGCAAGGACATTTTTGACGGATATTGGCCTGAACTTGTGCCGACCTGTGGACTGCGAGTCGACGGCGTCGCTGATGAGAGCGTCCGCGAGGGCCTGGCGGTAGAAGGACAGGTACTGGATGTAAGGCGTACTGCTCACCAGTACGTCCGGCAACGTGCTGCAAAACACACCACCAAACACTGTGTCAAGACTCATCACCGAATGACTGCAGATCTCACTCTGACTTGTTCATTTACACCACTCAACAAAATGCAAAACACTTCAGGGGGTGTAAGGTACAAGAGGCGCAACTGACTCGAGCAGGTCCTTCTGGTCGCGGGTGGGCGCCGAGACGCGGAAGGAGAGGCGCGGCTGTTTGTTGCCCGCCACGAGACTGCGAAAACGACTCGACGACACTGCGGGGAAGGAAACAAGTTGATGTTCGGATTTCCACGGCCCTCAGCAGATTCAGAAAGAAGGAAGATGTGTGACAAAAACGTTGCTTTTTTCGATCCAGAATGGAGTCATGTTTTTCACCTGCTTATCGGAGGTGCGAGCTGTATGAAATTGACATGCAACAAAAAAGTGTTCCTTCAAGCAGACACCGAAAAAAATTCTGTTCATAAACCTGACTCGATATGCATGCTGGAGAAATGAATATCATGAATCCCTTTGGAGGTTTCACGAGAAACAAAAGTTCCACACAAATTCGAAGGTTCGTCGCCTTCTGTACGTGTCACAAACTTGGCTCCAGGTGAATGACATTGCAAGGTTTTCTCAAGTTGGTGCAAGATAAAAATATGCCGATATTCACCCTGCACGTGATTGAGAAAAGAACTCCCGTTACTCGAAAACTGAAGTTATCAGACGTTCACTTTTTCACTTTTTGTGAAACCAACACCACAAAACAATTCTAACAGAAAGCAATGAATTGCATCAACAAAATTCTGAAAACAGTCACCCACGAAACATGACTGACATCAAACGACAACAGTTTGGGAAATTTACCGTCAAAACTTCCTGGAAATTACACAAACAAAAACAAACAGAAAGTTGACAAGACACTTGCGGACTGGAGAGAACGTTCAATCACACTTGAGAAGGCAAAATTCTAAACTTTGGAGCAGACTACTTTCTCGTCTGAAAACTCAGCGTTGTAAACAAACCTGGCTTTGCTGACAGAGAAAACAATTTCGAAAAAATTGTTGCACTTGACGCGAAATTGAGAGCGGACACGGAAACTTACATTGGTAACAGAGGTTATTGTGTGCAGCAAAATTTGCTCATGCACCACTTTGGACCATCGCTTCATAAATTTATTTTTGTCGAAATTGACACAGAACAACACGTTGACTGGTGTGCGAACGAACACACAGCAGTCCGACTTCTTTGGGACTCAGACATTTCACAAATGGAAGTATTCAATGGGATTTGATTCAGGCTTTTTGTTTCATACACATGCACTGAAGAACATAGAATGAACAGCAGTGCGCCTTACCTCGTCTGCCGATGGACTGATCGACCTCGACTCCTTTCTCGTAAATCGTTCCACCGTTGAGGGGCAAGTCGTAGGCCCTGACACAAAGAAAGGCACAAAACTACACCACCCACCGATTTGAGGCGGAACTCTGTCGTCATTTGCTGGGTTTTATTGACAAAAACATAACCACTGAAGAAAGTACAGCGCACGACTCACTTGTTGGGAATCGGTATCCCTTCCTGCTGGAAGAGTGGTAGATGCACCCAGCCGCAGCTGAACTCCCCCTCCTGATCAGTGCTCTGCGGCGACCAAAAATGAACGGGAGAAACATATACAAACAGAAGAAAAACAAACTACAAGGGCGGATTCAGGGTGTGCGCTCCCACTCCGCCTCTGAACATTCAAGTTTGCGCAGAATGTTGCACCAACCACGTCATTTCCACTCGTGCTGAATTTTTTGAAGTTGACACAAAGGTCGATAGAATCCTAAAACTGTCTCCGGGGCAAGAATGGATGTGTTATTCTGACAAGAGACTTCGGGGGAAGGAACTCAATGACACAGGTCGGATCTGTTCAGCTGTGTGGCAAAGAGAAAAGAAATATGGAAAGGCAGGGAACGTTTCTTAACAATGCGGTGATAGGTCGTGCACTTCAACATTTAATTAAAACTGTGACAAGCACTGCTTGCTTTTCAATGCTCGCATATCTGTTTGTCAGTTGGCCTTGTTCGGACAACAGTGCTCCTCCACGGACAAAGCGCAACAAGCCGAGTGCGCAAATTAAGTTTGATTCGTGGGAAATAGAGACAAGGTACACAATATGTTTATTGAGGATACATTTCAAAGGCTTCCCCGTCTTGCTCAACAAAAGTCGTCACTGATGAAACACTGCAAAACGTCAGGCTGAGTGGAAGTCATCGTTTACTCACCGTTCGGACGTAGGACAGGCAAACTTCGAACAAAATTCCTGCAACAAAATTCAAAACCTGGTTTCCAAATCAAACTTGTTCAACTCAACCTGCACTCGTAAACACCCACCAGAAACAAGTTTGGGCAACACGACTTGAATTCTGACATTTGCTTTTTTCTTGTCGGTCAGTGAGTAGAAAACTAGAGGAAGTGTGAGGTGAGCGCACATACGGAAGCGCAAAGCAAACTCTACCTAAATTTCCTTCTGATGAATTGCAGCGAACGAAGAACTCTCCAAAGTCGGCAGTTTTCATTTGGTCGCTAACCTAAGAAGATGGACGACAAGGATTGCAGGGAGATGGAGAACATGTGGCCTGTGTTTGTCGCGCAGACTGAGAAGACGTCACAGGGAACAATACCTTTGTGCTGAAATTCCATGTTCTTTGCTCCTTGTCCATCGATGTCATTTTCAACGTGATAATGTTGCTCAAGATCTGAAACAACACAAAGCAGTTTGTCGTCACTCCTTCTCTTTTTTGTGCACCTCTCACACAATAACTTCAAGATTACAGAAGAAAAGTTCTTCTCAGAGGTCTTCTGTATCATACTCACATTTTCTCCATCAAACAGACATATTCGAATGTGACGGCTCTTCACTTCCAATCCTGAAAAGGAAAGTGTGAGAAAGTGATTCGGTGGCGACACCTGCTTGTGAAATAGCATTCTAAAATGTCAAACTGTCAAGTTTTCTGTTCCAAAACACCTGCAGGCAAACGAAAATTGAAAAGAACGTTCCAATACAGATGTCATACAATTTTTTTCCCTTCATCTGTAAAGTGACATGCAAACACACGGCAACAATCTGCACAACTCATGCACAAACCCATCTGCCTTCAAAAACCTACATCGACGGAATCTTCACATGCAGTCGCATACCACATGCAGGGCTATATTTGATTCGTTTCGACGTGTTGCTGCTGCAACCTGAGTCATGCTCTGTGCCGTTGCTGTTCTTGAAAGAACGTCTCCATCCAAAGGACACAATGTCCCGTTCCTGGCAAGTTTCACAGTCAACCTCTGGGAAAACTATTTGGATGTACGCGGCCTTGCGGACCTTGTGGAAATCTTTCGAAAATTTTCCCCGAACCACCAAGACCGAGACAATTCAAGAAAACCGGCCAACGCCCTTCTGAAGCCAGCTGAGTTTCTGGTATGTTGGCGGAAAATTTGAGAGATGCTCCTTGAACGAACAAGACAATCAACATTCACTCCACGTGGCACAAAACAGGTCTTGAGACGTGCACATGGTGCACCGTGGTGTTGTCCAACAGATCAGTTGTACCTTGACGACAAAAATTGCTTGCAAAGAACAACAAAATCAGACTTCTGTGACAGAAAGCGGACAATCCTGCAAAAATAACTTGACCAGACATTTTTTCTGAAATAGTGTCTTCATGAATCAGCAGACATCAGTTGTGAATGTACACACCACAGTGATCGAAGCACATAGAAGAAGGATATTTGAGCTTGAACAAACTTCAGTTCTCTGCACAAAATCCTCACTTGCAGGGCGTACACTGACTGCGGAAGAAAGGTCATTCAGCCCTCCGACCACAATTCTTGTTCATTACAGCTTCTGTATGACCACAATTCTTGCAAGAACACAATAACATAACATAAAATTCTCCCAAACCATATTTAATTTGATCTTGGATCTTATGACACCACAACTGAGCACTCCAGCAACCAACGATTTGTGTCAATATGTTTTGCCCAAACTTCTCAAGTTTTCTTTCTCATTGGGTCCTCCAAATTGAAGAAGAAGAAAAAAACAAACAAACAAACAAACAAAAATCAACCAACTGCCTTCCCTTCAAGCTGACTGGCCACAAAAATGAACTAGACTTTCAAGTAGACAATCAGCCGCGGGCAGCGTACATAGGCAGGACAGCACTTGTCCCAATCCACCAATGCCCCAGTCAGCAATGTGTCTGATATACCGCTAACCCGGACAATTTGGAAAATTTTTCTTTCTGGGAAGGGGGGGGGAG
>JAAUXT010076099.1_pt1 | contig 17065 bp, 16 predicted proteins | sample 7278171 | NCBI WGS metagenome assembly JAAUXT01 (sample SAMN14350112, study PRJNA611818) | marine sediment metagenome | isolation source: surface marine sediment (1.8m) | place: French Polynesia: Moorea | collected 2018-08
ATGAACTGCGAACATTTGTATAGACCACATGCTTTTTATGCGTAGCATTCTTGTTGATTCTTGCCGCGCCAATTACGTGAAAACCCCTAATGAAACAGGCCTCGAGCCTTCATTGCTTCGCTGCAGAGCCGCAGTCGCACTCGATTCCCCTCACTCGCCGCGCACTTCTGGCTTTTCATTAGATAGCATCTGGTCAAATTGAAATAGTGTGTACCTTCCCACACTCTCAGAGAGCGCTTCGTTGCCAGGGTAACCACCGAGGATTTTCATGTCAATTTGATCAACACCTGTTTTTCAGCGACGTTTCTTTGGCATCGTTTCCTTGGGAACGTGCGGCAGTCAGAACTTCAGCGGATCTGCTCAACACCTCACTCATCCCGCTCACGCTGTTCGAGTGAGAAGGACTGTAATCTGAGTGGCCTCAACAACGCACAACTGGCTGCATCTGTGTTCGGTGGCCTTTCTCAGTGTGATGGGGGAAAATGAAATCCAGCAGATATCACAGTGAACATTGAGGTCAAGTTTCATCAGGCTGCAGATTCGTTCGTGAAGCAGGAGATGGTGGTTCTCAGGAGCGCGGGCCCCGTGAGCATCGACTGAAAACAAGAAAATCAGGGGCCTGTGTGCGCGCCGCTGGTTTGAGAGTGCTTCTCCTTCAGTCGGTCGATTCGTTCTGGATTCGCAGTGGATTTGCGGAGCCACTTCGCCGGATTCTGCTGTGGATTCCCGCTCTTTCTTCTCCAAGTTTCAGGCCCGTCTCACACTGCATACGTCGTGCGTTGTGTCCCGTGTGATTCAGTGACTGCTACGAGTATGTCCTCCCGTGCGATGGAGGGCCGAAAAAATCTTGCAAGGGTCCCTACATGTGAACAGCAATGTGAGCCCCTTTTCACTTCAGCAACTCCACAGAATAAGCCAAACGCATCCAGTGAGAAACGGACCAAAACCAGTTGGCGGGTTGAATGAGCTGGGCTGCGCGGAGAATTGGGAGATGTGTTGGATTTCGCAGCCCGAGTACAAAGCTGATTCGACTCTTGGTGGGTGAAGTGGCAGGGCTCGGCTCACACAGACCGGGGATGCGGTGCGGGTTGCGTCCCTGCGCGAGTCCAGGGCAACAAGCTGCGACGCAGCTCCCGTTGAGTTGTGTGATGATGCACCGCGTGACGCGTTCCACGTGAACGTGGATGTCTCCTGACGCACTGGTGGAGGCAAAACCCTCATTTCGCCACAGCTGTTGGGAGAAAAGACATCGGGAGATTTGAAAATTGGAAAGCGTTGGCTGTCTGTGTCAGGTTTCGAGTCTGAATTCAAGTTTCTGACAAAGCAGACGTGTTCTTTGGTTCTCAGAGTTTGAAGTCATGACCAGAAGCGTCTGTCCATCCGCGTCTATACTTATCCGACGCGGGACTTGAGACGCATGTGTGTTGGTATGCTTGGTACCTGATGCTCGCGGTACGGGGAGTGTGGCAAAAATTTCTCCGATCGCCAACAAACAACGATGTTTTTGACGTTCCCCTCTGATGGCTTTTGCGGTGTTCTCTTTGCGAGCACAACAACGGGAGACCTGAAGAAAAGACGCCCGATATGTTGTGTCGTGGTGGCGGAAGGGGAGGAGTGCGGCTCTGCTCGCCGATCTGTCTCTCGAGTCATAAATGATGTTCGCATGCATTACGGCGCACAGTGACGCCCTGCGGGGGCCGCGCGGAGCCCCGCTGTGGGCGCCAGGGACTCCGCGCCCAGAGACGCGCGGGGACGGGGGACGAGTTCACCCCGCAGGCGTCACGCGCGGCCTCCCTGTGCGTCTCCAACGTTTTGTTTTTGTGCGGCATCCAGATTCGCTTCCAGACTGCACTGCCAGTCTGGGAGCTGGAATGTTTCTTTTTTTCACACTGTGTTTTTTGCCCGCATAACTCTATTGACATGAGCCGCCACGCGTGCAGTGTGAATTGGGCCCCAAAACAAGGACCCTGTCCAAAATCCATTTGTGTATTTGGGCGAAGTATGATGTTTTCGACAAATCAGGGAAGCCAGAGGCATCTTTCCCAGTCAGTTTGGATCGTGACATATCTGTGAGTGGGTTCTCGGGTTTCATGCCGCATATGATCGATGATACTGTTGGGGAAATAAATCTCTATTAAAATCCGCCGTGCGTCATGTGTCAAGAGTGCTGCTGCACTGTCAAAAGGCCACGCAGCAGCGCTATCAGGCTGGTTAATTTGGTTGTCAGCAGTCACGCAAGAGCCCGGAGACTTTGTTGCAGAAACTGCACTGGAACGGAACAGTGGACGAATTCCTTATCTGCAGTCACTCTGGACTTGCGTGCGCTGTGTGTTGGTTGTGGACAACGGGCGCTGAGTCCACGCAGCGGTCAGACTGGCACGTGCAACGCCTGACGCATCCAGTGCACGCCCCCGCCAGATCAAGCTGTTTGTCACAGGGTTCTGTTCATTTGCGACCTGAACAGCTAGACGCAACGTGCAATGGAGAGTTACTGGAAGAACGTGTGGCAATCTGAACCGGAGCCAGGCTGGCTTTGCAACGTCCAAAAGCCCTTCTCTTGTGCGCGACACTTTTGACAGTTTTGATGCTGAGCAATTGTGGCTCTAATCGGTTCAGTCGGTGGCCTGTCATGTGAAAATGAAGTTTTCAACTCGTTGAGCAGCGCTAACAAGAGGCGGAAAGATAACCATAAATCCGGGCGAGATTAATTGATTGACCGACGGAGGTGACGCGATCTGCGTGAAGGAGGCAGAGCCCGGTTCACACGTGCGGCGCTGGTCTCCAGTCGGGTCGTTAGTGTGGACTGCATCGCCCCTTGTGGCTCACGCGACGACCACGCCCAACGCGTCTGAACTTGGGACAGGTCCAAGACCTACAGCCAGTGTCAAGTGTCACACCAGGTGTCGCGCCGCACACCGACTTCCTGTTGCGTCTCCCCACGGATTGGACACGACGCGAGCTGCAGCCAAACCTCCCTCTTTGTTCGAGGTAAACTACTAAAGCTATGAGAGAAGTTTTTACGTGTTTTGCACTTGTTTGAACAGCAAAGTGTCGGTGCAGAAAGTTTGCGGAGCACGTTACGCGGTGATAATTACCTTCGGGGCAGAAGCGTCTGTAAACACAGGGAAAGTGAAGCTGAGCAGTCGCTCTGCTCTGCGTCGTGTTGTGTTTCCTGTTGCGCATGATGAACTGCAGTCTGTCCTGAACCCCAGACGAAATTGCCACCAAAAGAAACTGAGAGAAACCAAACTGCACCTGAATGAAACCAAGCATTGTGGGGTGAACGTTATCCAGGTTCAACTCGCATCAGTCTCCTGACATCACACATCAGCCTCTTCTACTCATTGTGCATCACAAAACAACGGAGTCTTTCAGTTTCTGCCTTTTGAAGCGTCCCTGTCGCGGCGCGTGACGCGTTCAGTGCGCGCAGCGCAGCGCCCTCGTCTCGTTCCCGGACGCGACGAATCTAGTGAGGCTGGGACGTGGCCCGACGTGTTTGGAGAGGCGCGACCCGTCGTGATGGATGCTGCACTTCCTGTCGCTACAAGTGGAAACCAAACCGAGCCCCTCTCAGCGCGAGATTATTGACAAGAAAAACACTGCGCTCAGTGGAAATGTGTCAACAGCCCAGTGTCTGCAACTTTGACACTGAGCGATCTGCGGATCACAGTAATGAATGGATGAAGCTCGCCGCGACGTGGCGCGATTGCGTCGATTCCGTGTGCAGGGCCTGTGGGTCCAGAAGGCTGTTCTACCCCAAGTGAGCGAAACCAGTCCAGCCGCAGCCAGGCTCCTCACGAGAAACGCGACGCGTCCAGCGAAGCACAACCATTGCTCCCCCGACCTCTGAGTTTGTCCCTCAGCTGCCACAGACAGGACGCGCGTCTCAGCAGTGTTGTAGGTTCTTGTTTCTGAGGCGACACATTTCTTTGAATGTGGCTTCAGTCAGTACATGCACCCATTTGCCGGGTGGGGGAGAAGATCCATAGTTGGTGGGAGAAACAGCGGGAAGAACAAGTGCGCGCCATCGATCGTTTAAACGCACTGAAAACTCCTTTCCTCCGCACAAAAAGCTCAACCCAAAGCGAAGCCGCAGCCACTGAATTTCCGCATTGAATTTACCGGTTTCTGCAAGACAAGTGTTTGAAAGGCTCAGATTGAGTCAAGCGTGGCAAGTTGGGTCTTTAGCGACTGCCTCAGGCTGTGTCGGTTTTCAAGACATCCCAATGTTTTGCGCGGGGACCAAAACTGTGGTTTGTCCCCAGGGGAAACGTCTCGACCAATCTCCAAACCAAACTCCAAACTTTGCAGAGATAAGACAGAGAAAGAGACCTTGAAAAGCCGCATACCAGTGTGAAGAGACAGAGGCTTCTACGCAGCGCCCGGGATGGCTGGTTGTGAGACGATCGGCGACGGATGAAGGTCTGTGTTGTGAGCAGAAACTGTCAGTGCTGCGTTCAGAGACGCCGTGGACAGAAAGACGCTGCGCTCGGCAGAGTTTGTCCACAGAAGCGGAGATTCGTCCTGGAGGCTTCTGCATGGTTCTTCTTCCGGTATCTTGACGGAAATCCACGACTCGCACAGGTTGGTCGTGCAGTCGTGTGAAAGACACTCGGTCACAGGAGACGGTAGATGTGCGTCCACACGACAAACGTGACCTGCGGAACGACAGTGCAGCGAAACAAACCGGTTATTCTGCGGGGAGGAAAGGAGGAAGGGAGGCACGGTCGTCGTGCGGCGTGGGAGACGCATCAGAGACGCACGCTCAGGAGCAGCTCAGCTGGATCGATCATCGTGGAGTTGCGTCTCCCTCGATGTGCAGGAGGAGCGCAGGATTGACGAGCTCACGGCGCCGAGCGGTCCACCTGTTGCGCGTCGGTCTGATCGCGCAGCTCCGTCTCAGAGTCGACGAGCGCCACACAAGGCCCTGGAACACTCCGGATGAAAGCAATGAAAGGCTGCACGCCGATGCTTTGTGTGCTCATGAAAAGCAAGATCTCGTACGTATGCTGAGGGAACAGAGGATCTTTGTGGTGGTGTTTTCTGTGGATGCTGTGAAGCCAGAAAAGGCCGCGAGATTGTGACACTCAACGAGAAGCTCGCAGCAGGCACTGCGCGAAAGGAGACACGGAACGCCGTGTCGTCAGCGGGCGCCCCTCGCTTCGCACGGACAATGGAGACGGGCGCGTCGCGCGGCTGGGCGGCGGCGCTCTACATGGTGACGGTGTTGCTGTGTTCCGACGTGCAGGGACGCAGGACGCGCAGCACGGATCCAGGTCAGAACAACGCTTGTTGTCATAGTGACGGGGCTGAGGTGGAGATTCTCATTGGGTTTCTTGGCAGATCAAGAGCGAGCGACAGGTGTTCCGAGGGTGACGTTTTGTTTTCCCCACGTGCCTCGATTGTGCACGTTTTGAGAGGTGTTTTTGACGAAGTTGAAAGGTTCCTTAAAGTGCCCGTGAAGTCTGAGAGCACACATTTTTACGTGTTTGTGTGTGTGTGTGTGTGTGTGTGTGTGTGTGTGTGTGTGTGTGTGTGTTTGTGTGTGTGTGCTCGCGCCCACGCAGTTCGTGATCGTACTGCAACCGCGATTCGTGGTCTCAATTTGTGTCATTTATCAGTTCGATAACGTTCTGTAGGTTCAAAGGCGGAGATTCCGTACGAGCGATCGACTCTGCGAGGGGCGTTGCCTCAGCGCTATTTTTACCACCGCAGATGTTTAAGTTAATACCGAGCAAGTTTGATGCCTGCGTCATTTCACTTTTGATCTGCAATGATGTCCGCACATCGTCCTCTGAAATAAGTGATCAAAACACTTCACTTGAAGTGAAAGCGTTTCACTCGCACGTTATTGACGCGGTGATCCAAAGTTGGCTGACGGAAACAGGGACTCCGTTTGTCTCTTGTTTGTTTGGTTTGAAAGTTACCTGCTGCGTGCCTCACCTGTACTGACACAGATGCACGCCTCATCTCAAAATAACTTGTTGCGCACACGCTCACATGAAGACGAAGATTTTAATGTCGTTTCATCAAGACTCCCACTTTTTGCCGACAAAAGCTTCTCGTTGGCGTTTTCTGATTCAATTCTTTTTTGGGCCGACTGCTCGCATCTGACATTGAATGCCAAGTGCGAGTTTTTGTGGAGAGAAAATGCTCCCTTGCAATCGTCTTTCACGTGTGGCCTCTTTGATGGTCGTCAAACTTTGCTTTTGAAGCTTTGGTTCCAAAGTCGAGTCCGAGGTGCATGTTCGGGGCTTGCTTCCCCAGTCGCGGTGTCTGACCTGAAGGGAACCAGGTTGAAAGCCCCATAAATTTGACAAATGGATTTCAAGCCAATTCACAAGTGCGCTGCCTCCAGGGTGTGGACCTGTCTCAGGGTCTCTTCACGCTGGGTGCAGCGTGCGTTGCGCCGCTGTTCTGCGGGCGCTGCAGCGTGAGCAACAACGCAGGGCCCATTGATCCGCACAGGGACGACGCGTGACGCGCCCAGTGACACTGTCCTGGGGTGCCGTTGTATCGAAGCGTGTCCAGTCGAGACAAAGGGCCGTTTCTGTCTCCGTGAGAATTTACCGAACATGACTTGGGGTCAGGCTGAACATGCGGTGCAGTCCGATTTGGTGCCAGTTTCTCAGCGCTAAATCGTTTTGAACCAAATGGACTTCATGAAGCCTGACAAAGTGCCGTTTCTTACTGCTGAAATATGACTTCAGGTCAAGTTTGTGCTTTGGGTCAGTTTCATGCATTGCACTCGTTTTGAACAAAAATGATACGACGACTTTGACTGACAGTAGAGTTCAAAGAAAGCGTCTCTTTTGTCATTTCAGATGCGAGCTGCACTTCCGAACAAGTGGAGAGATGCAAGAATGCCGGTAATTTCCTTTTCCTTTTCCTCAACCTTTGCTTCGACAAAAAGTGAGTGATTTCACCCACAAAAATGTTCAGCCCCCACGTCTTCAGTGCAGTCTCAGTCTTGCTTCAATTTCGATTTATGCAGAGAAAAGCATTCACAACTTTGGTGAAAACGTGTCTCGGTTGCTCCACCCAGTGCACGGCTGTTGTGCCTCTCGTCTCTGCGGTGTTGATGCGTCCTGAATCCTCCGCACCTAATCCTAAACAACAATATTGTGCCTCTCCAAATCCGTCAAATTCCAATTTATTTTGGACAATGGTTCCCCACACGTGTTGGAGGTTTGCTGGGGTCCCTTTTGACTCTATTATGGAGCAGTTGGGAGGCCCGGTGAATTCCTCACATGTTTTCAAAAGTGAATCATGGTATGTGAACTTCCTCCGAGCTGGTGTTTTCTGTGAGCTGAATGTGAAATGTGTTGGGTTGAAATTTTGTTGTGTCTTGTGAGCACGACGAAGACATGGAATTCCAATCAAAATTGCGCGTCACGCGGCGTGGTTCTTGTTTGGCACAGAAAACGCAAGCTTCCTGGTGTAAAACGCACACCTTTACCTGCACTGAGCCGACAGTCCGTTTTTGCGCAGAGAATTGTTCACTTGACCCCTGCCCGGTGCGCCGCCTGACTCGCGCTGTCCCGTTGCAGCTCAGAGCGGACGGCTGGAGAAGCTGGGCGCGGGAGGGCGCTGCGAGAAGCAGCAGTACGTGCACTACACGCACACGTGCACGCTCAACATCTTCCTCCCTGACGTAGACTACTGCTGCTGTGCATATCAGAAAAAGGTACGTGACGTGTACGTGGTGACGCGACGCCACTGCGAGACGTGCGTGAGACGAGACGTGACCAACGCAGCATCAGGAGGGACAGTTCCAACCACATTTTGAACTGCAGAAAATATCCAGTATTTGTTGTCGAGAACAGTAAAAGTGAAGGCATATGACGCAAAATGATACAGATATAGATCTCCGTCCGTAGAACAACGAGCGTGTTCATTGAACGACGAAGAAATTTGGAGAGGAAAGATAAAATCTTGAACGAGTAAAAGTTGCTTTCAACTGGAGAGAATCGTTTTCAAGATGCAATTTTCTTGCTCCGAAAAGCACTTGTTGGAAAATGCGCGTCTCATTGATGAAACGTTTGAGTCGTTTGTGCTCAGTTTGCAGGATACTCGCTTGTGCTAACGTTCACAGTTGTACGTTGCAGCGTCACAGCAGTCACATGGTCACGAGCCCGGCACCCACGTTTCACGTTTGTTTGTTTCGCCGCATTCCCCGCGACTTCATACTCATCCTTCTGGGGCGGGGCGGGGCGGGGGTACCCTTCTGAAATCGCCTGGGAACTTTAGCGACAACGTCTGTCGTCAGGGAAACGAAGTGTCACGTGTTCTCCCAAAAACAGTTCGACGGCCCTGTGGTGGACTTGAGTCACGTGACGCTGGCGTCAGTGCACTGCGTCCCCGGGTCCGCTCGCCTCTCATGCATCACGTCATTGTACATACGTCATCACCACCGCGTCGTCGTTTCATTCATCTTTGTATCATTTCTCCCGTCGTTCTGTTCCCGTCGAATAACTGAGCGTTTTCTCTTGATGCCGTGTTTTTCCTGCCAGGTGCTATGTTGTCGCTACCATCAGTCACATGACCGCTACAGGTGCTCGTTCCCGGAAGATACCATAGCAACACTGTACGTTTGACGTTCCATAGCGAGTATATACGTACATATCCACGAAACTTTTTATTTGTTATGATGTTACTACAATCTTTGTAATAGTTGCCTACGACAACAACAGGAATGCGCAGCAACAGTATTGATCACTAACTCGAATCTTGATTGACTGATTGATTTATGATTGATCGGCCTTGAGTGGAAATTTTTCACAAATTTTTGAAATTCTTTGTTTTCAAAACTTCTCAGTCTTTTGAGTCTGTCATCACTTGTGAATGGACTTTTGTCACCAGTTTGAACTTTTTGATCTGCATTGTCACGAGCGGCTTGCTGAATCGTCTCTTAACTGCAGACTGGTAGTGCAGAAACTACAAGACAAACACAAGTTTGCTCCCTTGTGTCTTGAAGTTTTTAGTCGCCCAGAATCCAAGATGTCCTTGTGTAGAAAGAAGGGCATAAATTTAGCCTCAGGAACGAGATGTTCAGGACTGGAAGGGTTTGCTTGATCCGACTGAACAAGGAAATACAGATACCCCAGAGCCAGGGGTGACAGGGATGCCCTCCAGATTTGAGTTTCAGATCCAAGGAGTTGGGTAAAGTCTGAGTTTCTGTCGGATTAAGCACACCCCATTTTCCCAACACCCTCACACAGGTAGCATTGAAAATTACATGCAATGGTGTGCCATTAGATAGAGTTTTTGCACTACTGGCTTTGTGACTCGAGCTCAAAATTGGCTTGATTCTGCCATTTCAAACGCAGACTGACTGGAAGACACTGAAACCGCTCGTTTCGCTGTCTTTGCACGCACTTCCCGCGCGACATTCCCACGATCTCGGTCCTCTGCAGCAGGCGGACTCCGTCCTGCTCTGCAGCCAAAAACTCCTCAACAAACAGACGGGCAACTATTAGAAAGATGTGGCGGTATTACTATATGATTGTACTTTAGTTAGTACGATTAAGGCTGGATCCGTTATGATTACAAATTGATCACATTTCGCCTCTACCATTCTATGTTGTACACAGGTACTTTGCTGTCGCTACAATCAAAACCTCCATGATATGTTCCGCTGTCAATTTGACCAGGATGCTATAGATACACTGTACGTTACAAGCCATACATACGAAACCGTGTACATTCTTTTTGTGATAAAATCCGTCCTTTTTGCAAGTGAGCGTTTCAGCTCCTCTCGGAGATCAACCATTTTTCGGGCGTCGCGAAGTTGAATTTTGAAGCGGGAAAATTCTTCGTTGTGCACCTGGTCGTGAGGGTGTCGCGGATGATGCTGCGACAGAAAATTCTTTCAAAGCTTGGAGAAAAGTGTCACAAACGTGGCGGTTGATCTCTGAGGGAGCCGAAATAACGGTGGTGGCTCATTTTTGAGGGTTTAAGGTGTCCACGGCCTCTGCAGTGTGTGACTCTTGATCGCACTGCAGTGCAGCCGAACCGCTTCGACCACCGTGTCACCTCTGGGGTTCCGATAACTTCCCAACCCGATTTAAACTCGCAGTCTGCAACTGACCAGCGAAGACTAATTGATGCACAGAAACTGCCGTGTTATTGAGGACGGCAGGCAACTAATAGATTTGTTAGCGAAAAGCTAAGTGAACAGCGAAGATCGACACTAAAGCACAGAATACTAAGGCCGTACTAGATGTACAGATGACTTCATTACTGTCGTGTCACCATGACAACTCGTGTGGAGACTGACTGTCCCACACACCAAGTGTGCAGCGACCTCCCCATGCCTTTGTAGGTTTAGTTGCTCCCCTTCTGGACCTGTCTCTGTGTAACACCCACTCGGTTGTAACCCCGCTCTACGTAACCCCGCTACAGCTTCCGCGCTGAATGTTGCTTTGTGGTTTTGAATTAGTTTCTATTAGTTTGAAGAAACGAAACGAGATTTGTAGATTAGTTTTCACTTCTCCCGGTTTGATTCAGTATTAACCTGCACAAAGGGCATAAATCTGCTGAGATTTTTCAAAGCATAGAACGAGCAACATGAATCACTTTTCAATGCAAGAATGCGACAATATTTGAAACGGTTTGAAATCCATTTTCATGCCTGACATTCGCTCGCCGATTCTCTAACTTGTAGTTTTGATGGAAACGTAATTTTTCATACTTTACCCAAAAAGGAATTTGCTTTTGGTTGACTAAACTGTAGGTACCGTTAGCATTTAGTCCTCGTACTCTTTCTCACGTACGAGCCCCTCTCTCGCTCCTGCTCCAGCAGAACAGATACGGCCCCGATTCTCTTCTTCTCTCATTGCATTTTTGATCTTGGTCTTTAGTTTCGGGGAGACAAAGTTTGTGTGGTGAAAAGAACCTGTGGATGAACCAAGCCAGAAACCTGCAAGATGCGGGATTGCCGGCGCCAGTCCTCGTGACTCGGTCTGACTGCACCACTCGAGATGTGCCCGTGTCTGAGATGAGATCATCACCTCAGGGTCTCTGTTTTTGTTCCACGTCAGTGAGAATCCTGGCCGTGCAGCAGGAGTTGCGCCTCCAAGTGTCAAAATTGTTCCCAGTTTGAAAAGGGCCACGTTTGCTCCTGTTTATTTTTGTGTCATTTGGATGAGATTCAAATGTCGCTGTTGTGGCCCAAGTGCGAGCGCACGTGTTCTGGGTTCACTTTCCGTCAAACTTGAGTGCGAACAAAAGATCAAACCCAAGACGAAGCTTGGTTCCTGTTGATTCTCGAATGATCTTTGCCACGCGAAGTGGACAACGCATCTCACACATGATGACACAGGTTCTGTTCACCGCCGGAGACTTTTCTCCCGAGACCCATCTTTAGCTCCTTCCCTCTCTCCCTCCTCCTCTTCCTCCCTTTACTCCGTCGATGTAGACCAAACGTTGCCACGGCAACGGCCGGGTTACGTTGAGTTCGTCAGCGTGGCTGCGGCGTCGGCTCCACGCCCGATTCCCGCGCACGCTGCAGAGCCCAGTGTGAACCCGATCGGAAGGGACCCACGTTGAGCGAGACGAATGTGCGTTTGACTGACACCTTTTCTGAATCTGAAAAAGTCTGCTGTGTTTGAACCAAACGAACCAACGCGTGGTCGTCGTCGCTCAGTGTGGCCCTTCCGTGCGCGCCCGCGGCGCCGGGTGCCTCGGTGCGCTCCGCGGCGCGGGTCCCTGACGCCGCGCGCTTCCCCTCCCCAGGTGGGGCGGACTCCCGCTCAAGTACCTGCTGCCGGCGATCCTGGTGCCGGTCGGGCTGGTCGCCTGCTGCCTCGTGTGCTGCGTCAAGTGCTGCCTCCACAACGAGGACTGCGAGGAGATCCGCTCCTGCTGGAGGAACAAAGGTCAGTCGTGAAGCCGTCCTGTCCACACTGCGCGCGCCCTCCGGTCCGTGCTTTGTACAAATTGCGACGCAATGTCTTTGTGCACCTTGCACTGAAGGTAAATGACATGGAAACAAGTGTGTCGCGAAGCTGGGGAACAGGGTGTTTTTCAGCAATTGCGAATGAACCACATCTCGGACAATGGCATGAACGGAAAAGGTACACGAATTGCGACTTCACCCAGGCTCAAACCTGCATGGACATCTGGACATCCACGCTTGTATATTCAAACGAACAAAGAGCTTTCGACTTGAAATCTTTGCGGCTGTCCAGAAATGCGTTGGACTTGACCAGGTCAGTTCAGGCCCAGCATCTCGCGTCAAACGTGCGGCGTCGTGTTGCAGATAAGAAGAAGACGCTGGAGATCGAGGAGACGTCGTCGAGCCCGGTGCCAGGCTTCCACCTCTCCAACTCGTACCCGTCGTATCAGCACGGCTCGAGCCTGCAGCGCCACGGCGGCCACCTCGCGCTCGGGCAGTACGAGCGAGAGCCTCTCAACAACCCGCAGCCAAACACTCACTTCCACCAGGTCAGTACCGCGCTGTGTGTGTGTGTGTGTGTGTGTGTGTGTGTGTGTGTGTGTGTGTGTGTGTGTGTGGTGCAAGGAAGTGATTTCGCGCTCAAACAGGAAAATGCTGCTGCTGAGGTTTCTGACAAACTCGTGGAGCTTTGAATGAATAGAGTCCAACTGGACGCGTGTTGTACGAAGTGGTTCAGGACACGAGAAACAGGTCCAGCGCAATGTTTCAAAACTTTACTCTGAAAGCGAACAGGTCACAGTTGGAAGTCAAGTCCGAACGCTGTTGTGGTTTCAGATGATCATGCCGATGGAGCAGACGAAGCGGCCGCTCGACGAGTTGATGGAGGCGGACCGGCTGATGCCGTCCGCTCCCGGGGCGGACGAGCTCCACGGGCCGGGCGGCGGCAACGGCGGCGGCCCGTACCACCGCAGCGCCAGCGCGCCCAACTACGGCCGCGGGAGCGGCGAGGGAATCCACTCCCCACCCGGGGGCGGCGCGGTCGGGAGGCCGCACGCCGCCAGCGACACGACGTCGGGCTACCACTCCGGGGAGTTCAGCAGCAGCCAGTTGCCTTCTCTGGACAGCGGGGCTGGGGGCGGGGCGTGCCCGGGCGCCGGGGCCTCGCTGCTGCACCACCCGCAGCACCCCGCGCCCTCCTCCCACATCCACTTCCTCCACCACCCGCACAGCTACCCCGGCGCCGTCGGCCGCATGGACAGCCACGACAGCGCCGTCAGTAACATTTCCGCGCCGGGCGGGTCTCCCCCTGGCGGCGGCGGCGGCGGCGGGGGTCACGCCGGGGACCGCGGCAGCAGCGGCTGCCCCAACTGCGCCGCGCAGCCCCCGACCTACAGGGAGTCCCTGCACCACCCCGTCATGGACACGCAGCTGTCACACGCTTCCAACCAGCAGCACGAGGATCCGAGTCCCCCGTACACGCCCCCGGACAGCCCCGACAAGTCCTAGCCACGCCGGGCGGACCCAGTGCGTGCGAGCTTTTCAATGGTGGCTGAGAACTTCAAAACAAACCATCTCGTGTCTGCATGAAGGTGTGCCTGCGCGCATGTTCGTGCGTTTTCTGAGAGACACGTACTGATTGAAATGGCTGAACTGAGAGGATATTTTGAGAAGACACTTCGCGTCCTGATAATTCGCTCGAAGCGGAACTGCATTTGAACGATGCTTCACAGAAGGTGTTGCATACACGAAGCTGCATGCGCACTCCCTGGGTTGGGCTGGATGCGATTGGAGCGCCAAGCATGTAGTACCTTGGATCACAATTGTTTTTCCTTTCTCACGCAGATATTTTTGTGAACCAGAAGTGACTGCAGAATATGGCGAATGGCGATGTTTCAATTTTGAGTTCAGTGGAAGAAAACGACAGGAGACTGAACAGAATTTGTGTGTTGTGCAAATCGCGGGCTGCGTCTCTTTTAGATTGTTGCTGATTGAAGAAACAACCACCATTTCATATTCTTTCACACTGGCCTGGGAATTGCACAATGATGCCGGCAGAATCAAGGGAAATTTCGCACTGCTCCCGTTGGACGGAATTCTTCATTTGTCAATAAGCTTTATCTCTGGTCTCCGACAGACACGTGCAGCATTTCACCCGTGCCAGATCCGTGGGCACATTTTTGAGACTTTGCTTGATTGACAAAGTTTCTCAAAAACAAAATTGATTTGGCCAATTGATGAGAGCAAAACAAATCGGACGAGGCGAGAATTCGTTTCGGCTGTCGTGCATGGTTGGTTTTCTTGTCTTATTTCTTCGTCCTTTGTGTTTGAGAAGAATGGTGTACAAATCGTTGACATTGTCACATTGGTGCTGATGAGAACTACTGCAAAATGTTTCCTTTGTCGCATTTTGTCCATTTTCATTGTTGGCGATACTTCACCTCTGGTGGAGTTTTCAGTTGCGAGAACGACGCACGATGTTCAGCATCGTTTACAGAAGAGTTCTGATGGACAGAAAAATCCATATATTTTCTTGTGCACATCACGTTTTCATTGTGACGGACACCACGTTGAGGTGCAGGACAGGTCTTCTGCTGTTCGTGCGGCTTTTGTCCGTCAGTTGTAGCCAAAGTATTCACAGTTTCAAAAGTCCGGCTGCAAGAACGAAAGTCCCTCATGTCATCATGAAACACCGCTGAAGCATTGTGCTCTGAATCTGTGTGCTCGGTGTGGAATCATCGGACTCTGAGAAGTTTCAGCAAAACCAAAATCTGTGATTCCACGTGCTTTCCAGCATTCCACGTGCAAACTGAAGTCGTTATTTGTGTTGTGTTGGTTCCATGAGATTGTGGCACTGAAAGGTCTCGTTTGTACGTTCACAGTGCCAAAGTTTGTGAAAGCAGTTCTGGAGGGAAACGATCTCGCGGACGTGTTAGCAATCCAGAACCCACCCACCCGCACCCAACCTCGCTCTGAGTTTGTCTCCTCCGCCCCCACCCCGGACCTCCCACTCCTCGCCTCAACCCGATTCTTCTCGGATGACGGAAATGTTTTCCTATTTGGCCCAGTAGTTGCACAACAACCCAGTCCGTACCCACTTCGTTGTTTCCCCCTGACCCTTAGAGCTTCTCTTTTCACAGTCCGTTTGGTCCCACTGAAGGTTGTACCTGGCATTGTTGTGTCGTCGGACCTCGCCTGTGTTGGGCACTTTTATGTTTTTCTCGTTGTTCTTCCGGTTCAGTTCGCTTCTTGTGTACAGTTGGTTGAAAAAGAATCTTCACCAGGGGGTTTTATAATTGGCGATGTTTTGTCCACTCCTTGTTTTTCAGGGCCGTGCACAAAGTGTTGCATTGTGTATTGTTGCTGATTTTTACCGACTCGCGTACCTGCATGTACGTACGTTGCACGCTTGACTTTACCTGTTCAGAATCATTATCCCAGAGAACAAGAATCGTGACAACTGCACGTTTTGCGAATGCGAAGATTGTTTAAAGAAGCAACAGAGATTTTCAGTTGTAGGTTTTAGTGTCAATTGGGGGTTTGAAAAAGACTGGGTGTAAAATTTGTTTTTGTTTGTCTCTTTTGCGATGGGCAGTTTCGTGCGACGCGACGCGTGAATCAAAAGGAAAAGGAAAATGACACAGCTGTGGGTTTGACAGGACACGCAAGTCTCTGACTCAATCTCTTGACAATTTGTATGCAACAATTTTAATGGGTGGAGAGTGGACCAACCGACCAGGGTGAACGGATTGTTTCACCAATATTTGACGTCAGCATTGCCACCTCACTGAAGTGCAAATTCCCTCTGAACTTGTCAATGAGCTGATATCGGTTGGTGCCCTCTCTGCCTGCGGGAGAATTCTGCTATGAGTGCACGTCGACCCCGCGCAGCACGACGGATCAGGGACTCGACGCACATCTGTCGACACGACGTTCCGTATCACACGACAATCGGTCGCGTCTTCTTCACGTTTGTTACAAGTGCCTGTCTGAAAAGTGAAAACTAAACAAGATTTGTCACTTTGAGATGCTTGTACATATTGTTCTTCTTTTGAAATAAAAGCACACAGATGATTACACAAGAATTCCGCCTGGTCACAAACTCCATTCGCTCTGCCGTGGGTGTGAATGAACAACTTTCACAAGTCAGACGTCTCACAAACTTGACAAGAGAGCGCTGGATCCCGCGACGTTGGGTCCCCTGATTCTGGAGAGAACATTCACGCAAGCAGCAGCAGAACCCGATCCCCATCCTCACCCTCAGTGTCCTCGATGCGCGTCTCACGCCTGACCTGTGTTCTTGTTTTGTTGTGCAACAGGAGGATGGATGAGCGCGTCAGGAGCGGACGCCGCAATCTGATGAGCGCTGCTCCCCGGGGACGAGTCCGACCCAATCAAATCGCACTAATTACGTTTAGTCTATGAAATTAGTCCGGAAAATATTGGTCCGTGCATGCAGGTCTTTCTTCAGCCAAGTTGGTTGGACATTTTGGACCCTGAGGTCGGATCATCTCGTTCACACACTCCTGGCCGTGACTGATGGCCTTGATGGCAAAAACACACGCATCTTTCCTTCCAGAACTTGGCCTGAGAAAAATTTCCGCCTGCCGCACCTGAATGCAAAGGGGGCTTTCAGCTTCTGCTTGTTTAAAATGGGCTTGTTCGAAATCCCACTCGATGTGTGAGTTCAGAAAGGAGGTACACTCGCTGAATGACATCATCCGTCTGCGCGAAGTCCTTTTGTGAAACGCACAACAGTCATAGACTTCCGCGCAGTGAGTCACTTTCTCAAATCCTCTCTCCACACAAGACAACACAACCACCTTCTGTTTTCCTGGTTGATTCGGACAGACGAAGGACCCTTCAACACATTTGCAGCAAAAATTGTCACGTCCTGAGATATTTTCTTCAAGAAAAACTGGAAAGAACAAATCGTTTTTGCCAGAAAAGTCGTCTTGCTTCCTTCTGTTGCACAACCAAATCTCACTGTGGTTCGGCATCATTTTTAGGTGATTTGAGATGGGTTGCACGATTGAGCCAAATCGGTGCGAGCCAAATCGAAGCACCTATAGGCAGCGTCTTCCAAAAGTATGTCAGCAGCAGTTTCATAGTCAAGATGAGAATTGATTTGGGACCTTTTGGGTTCTTTTGGTTCATTTTGGGTTGGGG
>JAAUXT010014429.1_pt1 | contig 17064 bp, 13 predicted proteins | sample 7278171 | NCBI WGS metagenome assembly JAAUXT01 (sample SAMN14350112, study PRJNA611818) | marine sediment metagenome | isolation source: surface marine sediment (1.8m) | place: French Polynesia: Moorea | collected 2018-08
AATCATGGTCGGCCCTATCAGATGCGCTCCAGACCATGAATATACTCGATCTACGCCGTTTACCCGTCCAATCGGTTTCGACAACCACCGATAGACCGTCGACCTTTCTTGAGTACCAGATCAAGGACATCGATGCATTTAACGTCGACCTACCGCCCACGGGTGCCCGACATGTTTCGTTCGCCCCAGCCGCGCGCTGGATAAAAGAACAGCTCGATCAGGGGCTTTCCGTGGGCATTGTTTGCCGTAACCGTAACCAGGTCGAACGTGTGGCCGGCGTACTGGAGCCCTATGACCTGATCCCTGTCGTTGCGCCAGGCTTCCCTTCCCGGCCGGCCCTTTCGCCGCGCGTCTTGACCATCGAGGGCCAGCTTTCCGAAGGCTTCATCTGGCCGGATGTACGATGGGCTCTCATCACCGATCTGGAGTTGTTTGGGGGGCGGCAACGCGCCCCCCGCGTCAGCAAGGCCAAACCACACCGGGGTCTGTTGGCCCTCGAAGATATCAGCCAGGGCGACCTGGTGGTTCATCAGGACCACGGCATCGGCCGTTACGAAGGGTTGACCAAGCTCAAACTGGATGGGGGGGAGAATGATTTTCTGACGATTTACTATCGGGGTGAGGATCGCCTTTATCTGCCGGTGGATCGCCTGAACGTCATCCAGAAATACATGGGGGTCGACGGCGTCGAACCGGTGCTTGACAAAATGGGCGGAAAATCCTGGGAAAATGTGAAGGCACGCATAAAGCGCTCGGCCCAAAAGATCGCCGGTGAATTGTTGCGCCTGTATGCGGCCCGCAAGGTGCGTCAGGGGGTCGCCTTCCGGCCGTTAGACGATTATATGCCGGAATTCGAGGGGGGATTCCCTTATGAGGAAACTCCGGATCAGCTGAAAGCGATCGAAGAGGTCCTAAACGATATGGGCGCCAGGGTGCCCATGGATCGCCTGATCTGCGGGGACGTCGGCTACGGTAAGACTGAGGTCGCGCTACGGGCAGCCTTCGTGGCCGTATTCAATGGCAAACAGGTTGCCGTTCTCGTGCCGACCACCGTTCTGGCGGAACAGCACTTCGATACCTTTCACCAGCGTTTCAAACGCTTCGGCGTCAAGATCACATGCCTGAGCCGGTTTAGGTCCACGAAAGAACAGCGGCACATCATCGCCGAGTTGGCCCAGGGGCAGGTTGATATCGTCATCGGCACGCATCGGCTGCTGCAGAAGGATGTGGGCTTCAAAGATATGGGCCTGTTCATCATCGATGAAGAACAGCGCTTCGGCGTCCGCCATAAGGAAAAACTCAAGAAATTGCGCGGCACCGTCGACGTACTGACCCTTACCGCCACCCCGATTCCGCGCACCCTGCACATGTCGCTGACGGGTGTACGCGATATCAGCATCATCTCCACGCCGCCCGAATTTCGCCGCTCGATAATCACCTATGTTTCCGAATACAACGACAGGCTCGTCGAGGAGGCTGTGGAACGCGAACTGGAGCGCGGTGGCCAGGTCTATTTCGTGCACAACAACATCGCCAGTATCCACCGCATGGCAGGCCGTATCCAGGAACTATGCCCGGAGGCCCGGATCGGCGTTGCGCACGGCCGTATGGATGAAGCCGACCTGGAACTCGTCATGATGGATTTTCACCAGCGGAAGATCAATCTGCTCGTGACGACGACCATCATCGAGTCAGGCCTGGACATCCCGGCGGCCAATACCATCATTGTCAATCGCGCCGATCGATTTGGTCTGTCGCAGATGTATCAGTTGCGGGGCCGAGTGGGGCGGTCCGAAGAGCAGGCCTATGCTTTTCTGTTCATTCCCAAGGAAAGCCATTTGTCCAGGGACGCCCGCAAGCGGCTCAAAGTTCTGATGGAGCACAGCGATCTGGGTTCCGGTTTTCAAATTGCCATGAACGATCTTAAAATTCGCGGGGGGGGAACGATTTTGGGCGCCTCCCAATCCGGTCACATTGCGGCCGTAGGCTACGACATGTTCCTGAAACTCATGGAAGAGGCCGTGGCCGAGCTCAAGGGCGAGCCGGTCGTGGAAGCCGTTGAACCGGAGATCAATATCGCCGTTTCGGCCTTTATTCCGGAAGACTATATTCCGGATATCGACCTGCGCCTGAACATGTACCGTCGCCTTGCGCGGGTGCATGATGCCGAGACGCTGGCGGATTTGAAAGCGGAATTAACCGACCGCTTTGGCGCTTTACCGCGTACCGTGAGCAACCTGCTGGTCAAGGTGATGTTGAAGATCGGCGCGTTGGCAGCTGGTGTCCAGCGCCTGGACTACAAGGCCGGCACCCTGACGTTGATGCCCGACGACCGTCACGCCCGGGCGGCCCGCATGTTCGTGAACCTGGCAATCGACCGACCTGAACGCTTCCGGCTTTCGCCGGACCAGGGGCTGCAGGTTATGCTGCGGCCGGAGGAGTTGGAAAAGCCCTTCCGGAGCATTAAAAAAATCTTGCGGGAAACAGGTCACTATGTTAACGGTTGACGATTATCCTTTTAGAATCTTTAAGAATTTTTATGGTTAACGGCTGCTTTCAAGAATCGTTTGGGAACGACATGAATCATCCCTGCTATGCTATCAGGGCCGTCGGGCTGGTAGTCTTAAGCGGCCTGCTGCTGGGGGTGAGCCTGCTCATTCAGGGTTGCCAGGGGGAGAACGCGCCCCCGCCCTCGATCCTGATGCGAATCGGTGAACGGGTGGTCACGGTCGATGATTATCGAAGGGATTTCAACTTTCACCGAACGGCTACCGGGGCATCCCCGGATGCGGATGTGGCCGTCGACCGCGATATGCAGATTCATTTCGTGCAGCAAATGGCGGATCAGCTGGTTTTGCTGGAGCATGCACAGACCCTTGGCATCGTGGTTTCCGATCGTGAACTGAATCAGGCGCTGGAAGTCATTCAGCGCGATTATCCGGACGATGTTTTTGAACAGTTGCTGCTGGAAAATGCGATCACCTTGGAGGAGTGGAAATCGTCCCTGCGGACGCGACTGATCATCGAGCGCGTGATCCAGCAAGAACTGGAGGACAAGATCCGGATCAGCGAGCAAGACATGGCGCAGTTCATGGCCCAGTTGCACCAAGTGCCCCAGGAATCCGTACCCGGCCTGGAGGCCGATGCGGTCCCCCCACCGTCGGACACGGCCATTGTAAATCAGCTGCGCCGATCGAAAACCGAGACGGCCTACGCGGAATGGATGGCCGCATTGAAAACGCGGTATCCGGTCGAAATCAACCAGGCGGTATTAAATGAAGTGCTATCGGAAACGGCAGATGCCGCCCCATCCAAATGAAGTGGCCGCTTTGCAGACAAACGACGGTAAGGTCCGCGGCCGGCGCCCAAGCCGTTCGTCGGACCGTGGTAAGCCTCAGGAGGCTGAGATAATGCAGCGAAGAAACACAATCCAGCGTCTGCTCACAGCCCACGGGGTGCGCACATTCATGGTTCTGCTTTGCCTCACCGGACCATGGTCTGTGGCTGTGGGCGCGGCTCAGGAAAAGGTTCTGGTTAATCGCGTTGTGGCCGAAGTCAATGATGACATCATCACCCTTTACGATCTGGACCAGGCTTCGGCGCCCTATATTCGGCGCGTACGCAGCATGGGGCGTTCGCTGGCGGAAGAGCGGGAGATGCTTTATGAAGTGCGCGAAAAGATGCTTAACCAGCTTATCGAAAATAAATTAACGGACCAGGAAGTACGTCGCTACAATATAAGTGTCAGTGAAGAAGCGATCGACAATACGATCGAGGAGATAAAGAAGCGTTCCCTCATGACCGACCAGCAGCTGCGGGCTGGTCTGAATGAAGAGGGCATTACCTGGGATGAATATCGCCTGGAGATCAAGACCAAGATCTTGCGAACGCGGCTGGTCAATCGCCAGGTAAAGTCCAAGATCGTGATTACGGAAGAAGATATTCAGGCCGTTTATGAGAAAAACAAGGCCGCCTACGGCGGAGAGGAACTTTATCGTCTACGGCAAATCATTGTCAGTACGGCCGAAGGGGATGCCCAAGCCCAAGAGACAATGGAGATGATTCTGATAAAACTCGGCGAAGGGGCTGCGTTTGCCGATTTGGCCCGTGAGTACTCCGATGGTCCCACTGCTGCCGAAGGCGGGCTTCTCGGGGAATTCAAGCTGGAGGATCTGGCGGATCAGATTCGCAGTGCCTTGAAAGGGTTGAAAGCCGGTTCCCACACTTCGATCATGAAGACCGGCCGGGGCTTGCAGCTCTTCTACATCGACGAGATTATAGAAAAGGCCGGCAAGAGTCTGGAAGAGGTAAGACCCGATATTGAAGGGAAACTGTACGATCAAATCGTCAATCGCAAATTTAAGCTCTGGCTTTCGGAACTGCGTGAACGATCACATATAAAAATTATCCGGTAGGGCGTCTTGTCAGACCGCAGCGGACCTTCAGCCCGAAAAGACGGGTCCTGGCGCGGGAGACGGCCCTGCGACAGAATGCCCGGGGGATTTACGGCGGGCTCTGGATTCGAACCCGGGATCCTGGGGGTCTTGATGGAGGCCTACCAGCAGACAGCGAAACGATCATGACCCGTGACCAACAGCTGACCTCATTTGGACTTTTCCTGCAAACGGCGCGTATCGAGAAGAAGTTGTCGATAGAAGCTTTGTCCGCGGAGACCCGGATTCGGGTCGAAGTTCTAAAGCACCTGGAGTCGGAAGAGCATGAACAGTTGCCGAATGAAGTATTTGTCAGAGGATTTATCCGCAGCTATGCGATTGCGGTCGGGGCCGACCTGGAGGAAGCCCTCGAACGCTACAGCGCCAGCCGGGCTTTACGGCACGTCCGGACCGATCGCAAGGCGGCGGCACAGGCGAAGCAATCCAACCGATTCTGGCTTGGGCTGGGGGCCTCGGTCGGAGCGGTGCTGCTCATGGCGGGTCTCACCCTCTACTTCTATGCCCGGCTGAATGTGCCGGCCGAAATGGCGGTCGACGCGCCACAGAAACCCCTCATGGAACAACCGGCCGTGCCAAACCAGACGCCGCAGGCGGATGAGAATGCCTCATCCCGCGCGGCAGCGGCACCGCGGTCCGTCCCGCCATCACCCCAGACCAAGCCGGCGCCTCCTAAGCAATACACCCTGGAAATCAGGGCCATCGAGGAAACCTGGCTCAAAATCATTGTCGACGATCAAAATGCCCAGGAAATGACCCTTCAGCCCAACGAGGTCAAACAAATTCAGGCGACTTCCCTTTTCAATCTTTTGATCGGCAACGCCGGCGGGGTTGAACTTAAGCTTGACGGGGCGTCAGTGGAAGTTTCCGGTCGAAGCGGTCAGGTCGTCAATATCCAGCTGCCGTAATAGCGGTGGCAGGGATCGAAAAGACTTTGAGGGCAGGGTTAACTTTAGAACCGTAATGCCGATCGACTGACAATCGGAACAATCGACGGATTCGGGTACGGTGTTGAACGACAGCAACAAAATTCTGGTGGAAAGTGTCAAACGCCTCCTGCGGCGCGGGGCGATGACCAACTTGCGCAAGATCATTGCCAAAACGCATGCGGCGGACTTGGCAACGGTGATACGCGCGCTGTCGCTGGACGGTCAGCTCCAACTCTACAACATGATCGAGGACACCGAAAAAAAAGGCGACCTGTTCAGCGAACTGGACGAGGATACCTTCCTGCCGCTCATCGATAAAATCGATCTGGACGATATTGTCGACGTGCTCGAACACATGGCCACCGACGACGTAACGGACCTGATCGGCCGCCTTCCTGAGGAGAAATCGGATGCCATCCTGGAGAAAATGAAAAGGGAGGGTTCCGAAGAAATCGAGGGCCTTCTCAAATATGACGATGATACCGCCGGCGGTATCATGGTAACGGATTTCATCGCTTTTCAACAGGATGTTACCGCCAAGGAGGCCATTGAACAGATTCAAACCGAATATCATGACGTGGAGATGCCGTTCTATCTCTACGTCGTGGACGAATACGGGAAACTGGTTGGCGTGAGTTCCTTGCGTCAACTGGTGGTCGTTCCGGCCGAAACACCCTTGAAACAGTTCATGACCACCAACGTCTTCACCGTCGGTACCGATATCGACCAGGAAGAAGTCGCCAAGCTCGTAGCCCGCTATGACATTCTGGCCGTTCCGGTGGTTGATGAAACCAACCGCCTGTTGGGTATCGTCACGGTGGACGATGTCATCGACATTTTTCGTCAAGAGGCCACCGAGGACATGCTCAAAATGGCCGGCGTGGGCGAAGAATATATCGAGACCCAAACAGTGATGCGCAGTACCAAGACACGCCTGCCCTGGTTGCTGGCCAGCTGTTTGGGTGGTATTTTGGCCTTTTTTGTGATTGGCCGCTTCGAGGGCACCCTCAATCGCTATGCTTATCTGGCCGCCTTTATTCCGGTCATTATGGGGATGGGCGGCAATATCGGCACCCAGTCCTCGACCATCGTGGTCAGGGGTCTGGCCACCGGCCGGATCAACACGCGTGATTTCTGGTCGGTCATCTCAAAGGAGTGTGCCATTGGATTGATTCTGGGGTTGGTCTATGCCCTGCTGATCGGTTTGGTGGCCCAAGTGAGCTACAGCATCATCTGGCTGGCCTTAGCCGTGGGGTTGTCCGTCATCTGTTCCATGACGGTGGCCGCTTTGGTGGGATCCTGCGTGCCGCTGCTGTTGGCCCGCGTCAATATCGATCCGGCGGTGGCCACCGGCCCGTTCGTCACCACGTCCATCGATATCATCAGCGTATATTTTTATTTCGTGATTGCGACCCTTTGCCTTGGTATTTGATGTATGACAATCCTGAAGACGTCCGCGATTCTTATCCGACGCGTCGACTACGGCGACGCCGACCTGATTTTGACGTTCTTTTCAGAAGACCTTGGCAAGATCAGCGTGATCGCCAAACATGCCAAAAAAAGCCGGAAACGCTTCGCCGGCGTTCTGGAGCTTTTTTCGAATCTGAACATCCAGTGTCGTGCACGACGGCAAGGGGGAGGGCTGGCTGTTCTCGAGGAAGCTCATATTCTGAAGCCCTATGCGACGTTACGCGAGCACATTCTAAAAACGGCCTATGCCAGCTATTGGGCCGAGTTGACCATGGTCTGGACCGAAGAGGACCAACCGCAGGCGCCTCTGTATGATTTGCTGGACTATGCGCTGGACGAATTGAATGCCGGGCGGCAGGATGACGCCCTGCTTAACCTGGCATTTCAGATGCGGTTCATGGCCCTGGCCGGATTGTGCCCGAACCTCAATTATTGTTGTGTCTGCCGCACGGACTTGGCGGAAATTCAGACCACGGCCACTGGATTTGACCTGCCCCGGGGAGGGCTTTGCTGCCAAACTTGCGACCAAGCCTTCGAACCAACGCTGTGCCTGTCGCGGGGAACCATCAAGCAGTTGCAATGGATCACGGAAGGCGATCTGGCACGGATCGGGCGCATTCGTTTCTCAGCCGCCGCCTTGAACGAAGCGCAAGCCTTTTTGGAGGCTTTCGTTCCATATCATTTAGGCAAAGAACCACGCAGCCTAAAATTTCTACGGCAGATCCGACCGCGCGCGACCGCCGCCTGACGGGCGTGTGGTCCGGGGCGATAGATGTTGGGATGGCCTCATGGATAATACAATCAACAGGATCGTCAGCACTTATCTAATCAGCGCTTCGGCACCCTGCCGGGTCGATATGGGCGGCACGCTCGACTTGTCGATGTTTTACGTGCCGTTGCAGGCCGTTGGTCCGGCAACCTTCAACATGGCCCTCGATCTGCAGACCACGGTCACACTGGAACCCCACCCTGGATTGGGTGTAAGAATATCCTCCCGGGGATTCGAGCCAGCCGAATTCAAGGCGGCCGAAGCGCCTTTCGAACATCCCATGGGACTGTTTTTTGCCGTGGCCGCCCATTTCAATCTGCAGGGTCTGAGTATTCACATCGACAGCGCTTCACCCCCGCGAAGCGCCTTGGGGGGCTCATCCGTGGCAGTCGTGGCGCTGATCGGAGCCCTGGGGGAATGTCAGCGATTGGCCGGTCAAAAGTCGCTCTCGCTGGATCAGATCGTGCGGCGGGCTCACATGCTCGAGGAAAGCGCTGCCGGACGCCCGTGCGGTATGCAGGATCACCTGGCCGCCGCCTTCGGCGGGATCAACGCCTGGTATTGGGAAGTACTTGACGATGGCCTGGGCGTGCGCCGGCAGCCTCTGGCTGGTGGCCCTGGCGCACCGGGGTTGGGAAAGGACCATTTTCTTCTGGCTTACGGCGGGTGTCCGCACGTTTCGCACGACGTCAACGGCCGATGGATTGAACGCTTTCGGTCCGGTCGCGATCGACGGCGCTGGCAGCAGATTGCGGGCTGCGTACAGCAATTCAGCCAGGCCCTCCAGCGGGGGGACTGGCGCCAGGCAGCCGATGCCATGAACACCGAAACGGCGTTGCGCCGTGAAATGACCCCGGATGTACTCGACGCTCTGGGGGCGGAACTGGTGGCGGCGGCCCGTAGCGAAGGGTGCGGAGGACGCTTTACGGGCGCCGGAGGGGGGGGGTGTATCTGGGCGGTCGGTCCCGAGGAAGGGATTGGGCGACTGCGGCCTCAGTGGCAGCAGCTTCTGGAGGCGCATCCGGATGCCGCACTTTTAGATGCCCGCCCGACCATGGAAGGACTGCAGATCCGTAGCGTACCCCGGCAGGGCGGCGGCCCCGACGATGATTTGCGCAGTGCTTGATCGATAATCATCTCGCTTACGAACGAGGAGTCTCTATGTATTTTCAAGACGTCATCATGAAACTGGAACGCTTTTGGGCCCAGAAGGGCTGTGTGGTGGCTCAGCCTTACGATATGGAGGTCGGGGCGGGCACTTTCCATCCGACTACACTGCTGCGGGCGTTGGGGCCGGAGCCCTGGAACGTGGCCTATGTGCAGCCCTCACGTCGACCTACCGACGGGCGGTACGGCGATAACCCCAACCGTCTGCAGCACTACTACCAGTACCAGGTCATTTTGAAGCCATCGCCACAGGAGATCCAGCAACTCTATCTGCAGAGTATGAAAGTCCTCGGCATCGATCCCCTCGAACACGACATCCGCTTCGTCGAAGACGACTGGGAATCGCCGACGCTGGGCGCGGCCGGTCTGGGCTGGGAGGTCTGGCTGGACGGTATGGAGATCACCCAGTTTACCTACTTTCAGCTCTGCGGCAGCATCGAACTGGCGCCGATATCGGTCGAATTGACGTATGGCCTGGAACGGATCGCCATGTATCTCCAGGGGGTCGACAATGTCTACGACCTCATGTGGAATGCGACGGTGAAATACGGCGACATGCATCACCAGCAGGAGGTCGAACAGTCGACCTACAACTTCGAAAAGGCCGATGTCGATATGCTGTTCGGTTTTTTCAACCAGTACGAAGCCGAATCCCAGCGGATGGTGGCTGACCGGCTGGTGCTGCCGGCTTATGAGTACTGTTTGAAATGCTCCCATACCTTCAACCTGCTCGATGCCCGCGGCGCCATCAGCGTCACCGAGCGGACAGGTTATATCGGTCGGATCCGCAACCTGGCCCGCCAGTGTGCCGAAGGTTACGTGAAGCAGCGCGAAGCGATGGGCTATCCTCTGCTGTCGCGCGGAATCCCCAAGCTATAATCCCTACGGTAAATAATTCGAGATCTCGGAACCGAATGGATAATCAGAAGCAAAACGAGGAATAGCGAATGGAAAAACTGTTACTGGAAATCGGAGCCGAAGAGATTCCGGCCGGCTATATCGCCCCCGCGCTGGCGGCCATGGAAACCATGTTGACCCAAAAGCTGGCGCATGCCCGTGTGGACCACGGCCCCATCCGCACCTTCGGGACGCCGCGGCGGCTGGCCATCGAAATCAGTGATGTGGCGGCCAAGCAACGTTCGGAATCCAGTGACGCATTGGGCCCACCGCTGAATGTGGCCTACGACGCCGAGGGACAACCGACCATGGCGGCCCGTAAATTTGCCGAGAAGCTGGGCCTGCCGGTCAGCCGGCTGAAGAAAACGCGGACGGAGAAGGGTGAATATGTCTTTGCGCGCGTAACCGCACGCGGCGTCGCCACGGCGACGGTGCTCAAGACGGTATTGCCAGAAGTGGTGCTGGCGATACCTTTCCCCAAGTCCATGCGCTGGTCCGATTTGACGATTGCCTTTGCGCGACCGATTCACACCATCGTGGCCCTCCTGGGCCCCAAGGCGATCACCTTTACGGTGGGAAACATCAAGAGCGGCCGCTATACCCGGGGCCACTATTTCATGGCGCCCGGCAAAGTCAAACTCAACCATGCCGACCAATACGTCGACACGCTGCGTGATCATCAGGTCGTCGTCGATATCGACGAGCGACGCAATATGGTGGCCCAGGAAGTCGGCCGGGCAGCCCGGGCCGCCGGTGGCGAGGTCCTGGAAGATGCTGCACTGCTGGACATCGTCACCAACCTGGTCGAATATCCGATCGCCACGACCGGGCGCTTTGAGACCGAATTTCTGGAAGTGCCCCGGGAGGTACTGATCACGGCTATGCGTGAGCATCAGAAGTATTTTGCCGTGGTCGACCCCCAGGGTGACCTGATGCCGGCTTTCATTGCCGTCAACAATACGCGCACGCACGATCTCGACCTCGTGGCCACCGGTCACGAGCGGGTATTGCGGGCTCGTTTGAGCGATGCCCAGTTCTTCTACCGCGCCGATCTGAAGGTTTCGGGCGACGACCGCGTGGCAAAGCTGAGCGGTGTGCTTTTTCAGGCCGAACTTGGCTCCATGCACGCCAAGGTCGAGCGCATCGAACGCAATGCCGTCTATCTGGCTGAAGCTGTCGGCGGCGATGGTGATTTGGTCGCCCAGGTGCGTCGCGCGGCCCGCCTGTGCAAGTCCGACCTGGTGAGCCAGGTGGTGGGGGAATTTCCCAAGCTCCAAGGCGTCATGGGACGCGTGTACGCCGCCGTGGCCGGCGAGTCGGGCGATATCCCCACTGCCATCGAAGAACACTATCGACCCACCCGTTCCGGGGGAAGTCTACCGACCACCCGTGCCGGGGCCTTGGTGTCCATTGCCGACAAAATGGATTCGATCTGTGGCTGCTTCAGCGTCGGCCTCGAGCCGACCGGGGCCGCCGATCCCTACGCCCTGCGTCGCCAGGCGATCGGTGTGGTACAGATTATGCGGCAATTCAACCTGTCCGTTTCGTTGAAAGCGCTGGTCGAATTCGGGCTGGCGCAGTTCGGTGATAAAACCACCGGTCGTCTGGATTCGCTCAGCACGGCTATTATTACTTTTTTCCAGCGCCGGATCGAGCGCATCCTGACGGATGAAGGCGGCGGTCGAGATAGTGTGGCTGCGGTGACGGCCATATCGGTCGATCATATACCTTTTATCTGGAAGCGGGTTGCGGCTCTCGATAAACTGCGGGCCCAGGACGATTTCGAACCGCTGGCCATCGCCTTCAAGCGGGTGGTCAACATTTTGAAGAAAGCCGATCGCAACCCCTTCAGCGGTCAACCTGGATCGTTGAATGAGCGGCTTTTCGAGAAAGAATGCGAAGGCGCATTACTCAAGGCCTATGAGGGGATTCAAGCAAGCGTCGGTGCCAAGGTCAGGGATGGGGCTTTCTATGAAGCCCTGCTTGAAATTGCGGGCCTGAAGGCGCCGGTCGATGCGTTTTTTGACGGCGTCATGGTCATGGCGGAAGACAATCAGGTCCGCCTGAACCGTATGGCCCTGCTGGAACGCCTGGCCGGCTTGTTTACCGGCATTGCCGATTTCTCGCGGCTTTCCACCTGAACGCGAACCAATCCGGCGATGGGCGGCGGGTCGGATTGCTGATGCACGCCATGACCGAACGGCCCGGCGGCTTCATCGAAGACCGTACCCGTGGGCGCCATCGCCTTAAAAGGAGAATTACATGCCCTATGATCCTGACCAGGATAAAATCCTGAAGCAATGGAAATGTGAAGAAACCGGCCTGATGGTCAGCATCAACCAGTATGGGACCGGCGAGCCCAAACTTCAGATCGGCCCCCGTATCCTAAAGAAAAAGGACGGTACCGACCGGGCTCCGGCCAAGGCGGGACGCCTGACGATCGAAGATGTCATGTGGCTTTATGACATTATCGACGACGTCAAGGATGAACTGACCGGCCGCGTCGGCCCGGGTTGAGGCCGTGCCGACCGATTCGGCGATCATACGGCCGCCGCGACGCCGCCAAGATAATCCAATCGCGGCTTCGGCCATTTTGGCGGCCACGCAACCCGATGTCACGCTGTTACGCCGGCGCCTGGACCTGCCGGCGGCGGGCGAATCCCTTTTTCTTAGCTGCTATTATCCGGAAGCGTCCCCCTTCTCACGCTGTGGGTTGGCGGGGCCTTTCATGGGGGCCCCTCAGGTCGCCATGCTGATGGAAACACTGGCCGCCTGGGGCGCGCGGCGTTTTATCTTTTTGGGATGGTGTGGGGCCCTGACGCCCTCGGTGGTCAGCGGAGACATCGTGGTGCCATGCGGGGCCTTCGCCGATGAGGGTACTTCACGGGCCTATGGATATCCGGAACAGGCCGTGCGTCAGCCATCGCCCGGATTGCAGGCCGAATTCAACGCCCACCTCCGGCGCTGCGGCCTTGACGGCCATGAAGGCTGGGTCTGGACGACGGACGCCGTTTTCCGCGAAACCGAAGACAAGGTCCGCCACTTCCGGGAACAGGGCGCCCTGGCTGTCGAAATGGAGACCTCCACCCTCTTCACGGTGGCACGTCATCTCGACGTCGATCTGGGGGCCGTCCTGGTGGTGTCGGACGAACTTTCCACTTTCAAATGGCGGCCGGGATTTAAAACCGACCGCTTCAAAATCGCCCGCGCGGCCGTCTGCGAGGCCATCGCCAGTTATGTCGAACGAACCCAGCTCTGAAATTCAAGCGCGGGCCGTGGAGTTACGCCGGGCGCTGAACCACCACAATTACCGATACCACGTGCTGGACGATCCAGAGATCTCCGATGCCGAGTACGACCAGCTCTTCCGCGAGCTCCAGTCAATCGAAACCCGCTGGCCGCAGCTTGCCAGCCCGGACTCGCCCACTTTACGGGTCGGGGCCCCGCCGCTTGAAAAATTTGAAAGTGTCGAACACAGTCTGCCCATGCGAAGTCTGGACAATGCGTTCAGCGCGGAGGATGTGCTTGATTTTGAAAAACGGGTACTGCGCCAACTGCCGGGTGAGGCATTGGTGGAATTCACGCTGGAACCCAAAATGGACGGGGTGGCTGTGGAACTCGTCTACCGCCACGGACTGCTCGCGCTGGCGTCCACGCGCGGCGATGGTTTGCGGGGAGAAGTCATTACGACCAACGTGCGCACCATTAAATCGGTGCCGCTGCGTCTGCAGCCTGTGGCGGGACAGGTGCCCGCCCTTCTGGAAGTGCGGGCCGAAGTATTTATCCACACTGCGGCCCTCGAGAAGCTGAACCGGGAACGAACGGCCCGGGACCTGCCTGCGTTTGCCAACGCGCGCAATGCCGCGGCCGGATCGTTGCGCCAGCTCGATTCCCAGATCACCGCTCGACGGCCCCTATCCCTGTTCTGCTACGGGATCGGCCGTTTCGACGGCCCGCCGCAGGCCACCCAGGGCGAGATCCTCGATTACCTGAAAGCGGCGGGGTTGCCGGTCAACCCACTGGTGCGCTCCCGTCAGAACATCGAAGCGGCTCTCGCCTTTTACCAGGAACTGGAGGCGCGACGGGCGGAGCTGCCCTACGACATCGATGGGATGGTCATCAAGGTCGACCGGATCGACTACCAGGACAGACTGGGTGCCACGACCCGCAGCCCGCGCTGGGCGATCGCATTCAAGTTCAAGGCGGTTCAGGCCACCACACGCCTGCTGCAGATCGAAGTCCAGGTGGGGCGCACCGGTACCCTCACGCCGGTGGCCCATCTGGAGCCGGTCAACGTCGGCGGCGTGGTCGTGAGCCGGGCCACTCTGCACAACCAGGATGAAATCGATCGTAAGGACATTCGTATCGGTGATACGGTCCTGGTGCAGCGGGCGGGTGATGTGATCCCCGAAGTGGTCACGGCCGTCCCCTCGAAACGCAGCGGATCGGAAAAGCGCTTTCGCATGCCGGAGCACTGCCCGGACTGCCGATCGGCGGTGGTGCAGCTTCAGGACGAAATTGCGCTGCGCTGTGTCAATGCCGACTGTCCGGCCCAGATCAAGGAGCGCATACGCCATTTCGCCTCCAAGAAAGCGTTCGACATCGACGGTTTGGGTAAGAAGATCGTGGCCCAGCTGGTGGATGAGGGGCTGGTGCGCTCCTTTCCGGATCTTTTCGATCTGGAGATGGAGACTTTGGCCGGCCTCGATCGCCTGGCTGCCAAGTCCGCCCGCAACCTGGTCGATGCCATCGATGCCAGCCGACAGATCGACTTGGACCGGTTCATTTTCGCCCTGGGCGTCCGCCATGTGGGCGAACACGCGGCCCGCCTGCTGGCCCGCCGGTTTGATAGTTGGGAACGGCTCGCAAATGCTTCGGAAGAGGCCCTTGAAGCCATCGACGGTATAGGCCCCATCGTCGCCCAAAGCCTGAAGTCTTTTTGCAACCAGCCGGCCAACCGCGAGATGGTTCAACAGCTATTGGCCCACGGGCTGGTGCTGCAACCCCTGGTCGATGAGGGGGGTGGCGGCCTTGCGGGTAAAGTTTTCGTCCTGACCGGTACCCTTGAAGCCATGACCCGCGCTCAGGCTAAGCAGGCGGTCGAAGCCGCTGGGGGGAGGATCACCGGATCGGTGAGCCGTAAAACGGATTTTGTGGTGGCCGGCGCGAATCCGGGTTCGAAACTGGAGAAAGCGCGGTCGCTGGGCGTGATCGTACTAGACGAAGGGCAGTTCAAGCGTATGGTGGCGTTGCCGCGCTGATTCAGGCAGACTGAAAAACGCCCAATTGCAATTACCAATCAGGGAGGTCGCCATGGAGCAAACCATGGATGAAAATGTCAGAGCGCATGTCTTCATCGCGGGCCGGGTGCAGGGGGTCGCCTTTCGCTGGGAGACCCAGCGGGTGGCCGAACAACATCAGGTACGGGGTTGGGTGCGCAATCTGCCCGACAGACGGGTCGAGGCGGTGTTCGAGGGCCCTCGCCCCCGGGTGAATGCGGTCCTCGACTGGTGCCGCCAGGGGCCTGGAATCGCACGGGTGGATGAAGTCGATATTCAGTGGGAAGAATTCAAGGGGGAGTTCGCGGGATTTTCAATCACCTATTAGTGCCCATCCATAAAAGGATCCTCTTGTTCATTTTCTTTCACGTGAAAGAAAACGAACCAAAAGAAAACGCCCGTGCCCCGCTTGTCCCTGCGCGTCAATGCTGCAAACGGCGCGCGTCGGAACTCGCTTCGCTCAAACAGGCCGACGCGCTTTTTCCGTCCGCATCATTGATGCTCGGCGCGGGGCAAAGGGAAAACCAGAACTTCCAACCGTGTGATTAAGTTCATTCCGGGAAGCATCCAAAGGTCACACCCAAATGCCGACTGAGGTTTTGATGTATTCAGATGGCTCCCCATTATTCATGGGCGGTTGCGTAAAAAGTTCGAGATCAAGGCTTGCGAATCCCGAGGAGTGAGGCGTACGTCGGTACGCCGCAATGACGAGGGGTGAAGCGTAACGCCGATATCGGGCTTCTTACGCAGCCGCCACGTCAGAAAAGGGCTTCGACGAAATCCTCGGCCTTGAAAGCCTGCAAGTCGTCGATCTGCTCCCCGACCCCGACATAGCGCAGCGGTATCTTGAGCGTGCTGCAGATACCGACCACGATGCCGCCCTTGGCCGTGCCGTCCAGTTTGGTCAGGGCCAGGCTGTCCAGATCGATGGCGTCATTGAACAACTGGGCCTGCGACAGGGCGTTCTGACCTGTGGTCGCGTCCAGCACCAGCAGGGTTTCGTGCGGCGCGTCAGCGATTTTTTTGCCCACCGAGCGTTTAATCTTCTTGAGCTCCTCCATCAGATTGACCTTGGTGTGCAGTCGACCGGCGGTGTCGATCAGCACCACGTCGACGTTGCGGGCCATGGCGGCCTCGACCGCATCGTAAGCCACGGCGGCCGGGTCGGCTTGATCCTTGTGTTTGACGATATCGGCTCCGGCCCGTTCGGCCCAGATTGTCAACTGCTCGATGGCCGCGGCCCGGAAGGTGTCCGCGGCGGCAATCAGTACCTTGCGGCCTGCACGGGCATGGTGCGCCGCAAGCTTACCGATCGTCGTGGTTTTTCCGACGCCGTTGACGCCCACCACCATGATAACTTTGGGTTTGGCGGCGATTGCCTTATCCTCGGCGGATGGGGCTTCGTCGATCAGGGACAGAATCTCTTCCCGCAATATCGCCTTGAGCTCTTCGACGCGGGTGATCTTGGCGGCCTGGCGGGAAATTTTCTCGATCAGACCCATGGCCGTGCGCACGCCGATATCGGCTGTGATCAGGAGTTCCTCGAGTTCTTCGAGCATATCCTCATCGAGGTTGCGTTTGCCGCTGAAAAGATCTTCGATGTCAGTGTTGAGGAAATCGCGGGTCTTGGAAAGGCCGCTGCGGAGGCGTTTGAACAGGCTGCGCCGGGGCTTGTCGGGCGGATCGGCTTCGGGGGCGCCCGCTGTCACCTGATCGTCGGGAAGCGGTTGATCTTCCCCGAGCGCTTCATCTGTTTCGGCGGTCGGCGTTACATCCGCTGCCGACGCGTCCGTTTCGGCTGCATCGTCGCCGGCGGGGCGGTTCGCCTCCGCTTCGTTGTCGTCCTTATCTTTCTTGCGTTTAAGCCATTTGAAAGCCATGGGTTTCTTCTCCTGCCGGGTGAACGCCATCCGGCTGGCAACCGGCGATGCAATCTTGCCGCCGCGGCGATGATCAGGCGGCGTTGCGTTCCAGATTCACCGACACGACTTTGGAAATGCCCTTTTTCTCCATGGTGATCCCGAACAGCGTGTCGGCGAATTCCATGCTTTTCTTGTTGTGGGTAATCATGATGATCTGTGATTTTTCGCCGATGATCTTCA
>JAAUXT010042637.1_pt1 | contig 17064 bp, 17 predicted proteins | sample 7278171 | NCBI WGS metagenome assembly JAAUXT01 (sample SAMN14350112, study PRJNA611818) | marine sediment metagenome | isolation source: surface marine sediment (1.8m) | place: French Polynesia: Moorea | collected 2018-08
AGGGTCACCATGTCGAATGAAGACTAACTTGTGTTCCCAGTTGACTCTTGTTGTCTTTATTGCTGGCTGGTGATGAACTGACAAGCTTGTGACAAATCCTGGTTTATATACGCAAATTGGTTGATGCATGAATATTACAGAAGGTTCTGGATGGATATAGAATAATGAGGTTGTATAGGGATATTTCTAGAACATGACAGAAGTTTACGGAATATACTACAAAAGTTCACACATCTGCAGCGAGGCCAGATACATTGCTCTGGCGCCTTCCCGGATGCGTCTCCTCCGCAAAGGAAACTCAAGAAATTTTTCAGTCTGACGACTCTTTTGTTGCGTCTGAGGAACCTATTGTGTGCAGCAATGTTTCCTTTGTCGATGAAACTCGGTGGGCCCTGCTTGTGTGACGCATTCTCATCCTTCTACTTGACTAATGTCTGCATGATGATATTTTCCCTTGATGGATGTAAGAGTACGATGCGGTTTTCATAAGTATTGATTCCTCGGCTTGTGTACTCACGGCAATACTTTTGAGAAAATTCCAATGAGAGTCTCTCACAGCCATGGTCATGATCTTCATATGTATAACAAGAAAATAATCACAAAATCATCACTGAAGGTACAATTGAGGTCTGAAAAATGGTTAATTGATATCTGTTGCTAAAAATTAAATAAAATTTGAGGTACACTAATAAAGTTTTTCTTTAATTCTTTTTATTAAAATCTTCTTGATAATTGCTGTATGAAAAATCATTCTCAGATCATTTTAGAAGCAGTAGCATCCCATTTAAATATGATGTTCAAATCTTTGTGATTTTTTTCAGATACTAGAAATCTCTCATTTTTGTTTTGTTTTGCTGTTGGAAAACTTTCCTGTATATTTGGTAAAATATTGAAAATGTTCACATCAGTCAACAGTCATTTGCATCAGTTTCATGGTCAAGGAATCAATACTTATGAAAACAGCTACGTAACAAAAGGGGAAAAACAAGGAAAGGAAATTCAACATTGAAGGCGGTTCGTTGTGAACCAAGAAAAGGTTGATGTGGTGACGCAAGTCTGGATTCGGCGCTCTTTGAGCGTCATTCTGTGCAGAGAGACCCGAAACTGCGCCAGAATCATACGCGAAACTGCGCCGAGGTCTCGTTTAGATTTTCCCAGCGAGGATGACAGAGCCCTCAAAAAGAAGCGAAACGTTGCATGACAATAGCTATGGTCAATATGATTTCCAATATTCTTCATTTCCCTGGTTTGCCCAAGAAGAATGGAAATGTTTGAGAAATCAATTGCTGAGTGCGGCGGTGGTTGTTCGGCGGTGCGGGAGGCTGATTGATGATGGGAGCGTCGCCGCTGCCCCGCGCACCTTGAGCCCCCGCCGCCCCGCTCCGAGGACCCGCACAGCGCCCAGCCTCGCTGTTGCTTCTGCCAACTTTGACAGCACGAATCGAGCTTGAGGTTTGCGAAAGTATCAGCATTCAGTGCGTTTTTTGCGTGAGGGAAGTTTTCTTTCTTTGCACGCTCAGCAATTGATGTCGAAGGTTGTTGTTGTTTCTTGACAGAAGAGCCATTCTATGTTGCGGAGATCTGAATGTTTTCTCAAAACGGAGACAGGTAGATCTACGAGCGTAAAAAGGAGAATGGTTTTTATGTTGCCACATTTGAACTTTATCATTGTTTTTGAAAGCAGTGGTGCTACAGGCACGACGTTGGCGCGGCTGGCAAACTGCAAAATGGAAAGAAGTGGCCTGGGCGGGAGGGTGCTGCTGGGTGAACGAAACGGGCGTGTCCAGCGAGCTCCCGCCGTGGATCCATCTTGCTTGGGCTGTAACAGGCGCACTTATGATGATCATTCCTCACAATACAGCTGATCAACCGCTGCTTGATCTTGCAGAGTAAATTTTATGAGGAGCAATGGGCCCTCCTTCCCTTGTTCATTTACGTGTGTATGGATGGTGATGGATAGGCCAGGTCCACTTCGCGTATCGCTTCCTGCGCTGCGGAGAAACTTCCTATCCTCCGCTTTTCGGTCCTCTTGAGACCCTGGATTCTTGCTTCCAATTTGGTGTTATGGTTTTGTTGGATGATTATTTTATTTTATTATTTTATTTTATGATATCGGGAAGGTTGCTGAAGGGACAGAGGTGAAGGGTGTGTCTGCAGGTGATCGCTTACTCGTGGTTTAGCCGTTAATAAAATGTTCAAAGCGGAGCCTTTTGAAGGTTTCCGTCACCGATGGAATCGCAGTATCAGGAAGTGCAGGTCGCTGTTTGTTTCTGCTGGTCGGTGTTGCTTGCAAAGTCCCAGTGAAACATTGTAGAACTTGACAGGAAGAATGCCTGCTTTTGTGTTGCAGACTTGCTGATCGCTGCGACGTCACAGAAGCATGCTAAAACACACACGGTGTCTTCGTTGAGCTCCAGGAGAGATTATGAATGCTGTTTGATCTCAGGCAACTGACTGTGAAATCGCGTGAAGTTGGTAACTCTGATCATGCAGCTCCTGGCATCAACGCTAAACGGCTTGCAAAGTTTTTGTTTCCTGTGCGGGCGTTTGAGCCGATGTCTTTTCCAAGAAATATTCGGACCCGTGCACAGTTCCGGGTTCGGGACGCGGAGCGGTGCGGATGTCCCGCGCAGATCTGTCTTCCCTTGATTTGTTGCGGGTCACGCTACTCCGTTTTGACGAGCTTCATACAGAATTCGTCGGTCAGGTGTCAAGCATAGGAGACGAGCGTAATCTGCGAGGGGCCATATTACTGCAGCTCAGTTGAGTCTGAAATATTCAATTACCGCAGGGCCAGAGTTGGATCTGCGGGGTTAAGCCCGGCTTATCCCACGAGATAGATTGTCAATTAGATGGGCAAATGACGAGTAGTGGAGGGGGCAGGATGGGCGGCGGTGAGTGACAGAGAGGGAGAGCGGTGTCACCCAAATTCACCTGGCCGCCCCGCCATAGATCATTCACTGCGGGCAGCGCTGTCTGCACGTCGCGGTGCCCTGGACGCCGTCCATCCGCACCCAACCCTCCTCACCACCCTCGACTCAGGGTGTTCAGCCTGACGAAATGGCCACAGGCAAACCTTTTTGTTGTTCTGTTGTCTTGCTGGATTTGCGAGGTGACCGATAGCAGGTTTGTGGTTGTCGGACGCGGGTGATTTCGGCACTGACAGACCTGTGGATAGAGCTGGATTTGGGGGATTAGCCTCTTTTCACCGCTGTCTTGGGTAACTCATGGTCCAGGCCGCTGTTGCTCTGCTTGTATTGACGCTGAAGTTTTTTTCTGCAAGGATCAGAACAATCATTTTCCCCACCTTAACTTTTCTCAGGTGACGATCTTGCGAAAGACGGCAAGCCCTGAAGTATGGCAGTGTTGTAACAAGGCAGTGGTTATTTCAAGAAATTTGGCGTGGTGAAAATGCCACATTCACCAGCGAGCATTGTTCTCACGTACCGAACTTTTGTTTTGAGGTGTTCTTTCGTCCCTTTTTTGTGTCACTCGGGAGGTGCAGGTTCTCCCGAGACGATCCCACCAAAGTCATCTGCTTTTCATCGCGTGTTTGTGCGGAAGCGTTTTCTTGCGCAGCCGCACTTGGACACCTTTTTTTCCTGTCTGTGCAACGTTGGTGCATATTTTTCAAACCGTGGCCATCATTTCAATGCTTGTTCCTGTTGACGCCCATTGGCGTTCCTTGTTGTCCAGGATTTGAAAACTTCACAACAGCATGATAAACGAGCTTCGCTTTTGTTGCCAAAACCAGCGGTAGCTCGGGAGCAGGGCAGCAGGAGGCCGGTGTGAGAGGACCACTGAACTCCACGAGACACGCAGCAGCTGTTCGGATCATTTCAAATGCTCACAGGTTCTTTTGTGCTCGGTTGACTTTTCCCTTGAAAACAACATGACCAAGAAAAAAGCCAGCCCATCGCAGGGTTGGGTCTGTTGGGGTTCGTTTTGGGGCCTGACCTCCGCCTGAACACTGGAGTGTCGGACCCTCGGAGACACAGAAGTATGTTGGGGTGGGGGTCTGGGTTGACTTTTGGAGGGTTTGTCCAGCACAGACTTCAACTTGAAAACTGACGTGAAAGTGTGCCTGCGGTGCAAATTCCACGGTGGGAGCGCATTTTGAGGGGTGAGAGGTTCCCGTGGATCCGCTGCAGTCAACTGGGCCTCCGACACCGGCTCCGGCAGATTCGCTGATGGCGCCGAGGCTCTCGCGCTGCGTTCTCCCAATGCTAATCAAGCAGGAAACCGGTAAATATTTTATGACAAGGTTTTGTTCAATTCATAGAGCAACTAACTAGCCGGTACAGTTCTCAGAGCTCGGCGGTGCGGGCTGGCCGGCGCGGGGTGTGATCCCAAGTGATCCCGGTGTGGCGTGCTGCCGAGGCACGCGTTCGTATGTGTGGTGTGCGTCAGGCAATGAGATAGGTGTTGCACTGTTCAAGAATGTAACGCTTTTTGAAGTGTGAGGTTTGGGTCCCCTTCCTGAAGGAGCCAAGGACGGTGTGTGTGTGGCACTGGAGTGGGCACCGACTCTTACAAGCCTTGTCATTCACAAGGGTGACTCACTGTCGCGGACCACGGCAGCGTGGTGCTCAGAAACATACAAACTCTTGAACACGGCCACTTCATCGTGCTGGTGAGGCGGGCTGAGGCTCTGAGAACCCGTGTCTGGTAACCACGCAACACCGGTTTGCTTGCTTGATCGGGCGTTGTTCTGGTGCGGATGGGTTTCCGTGGCCAGGCAATTTGCGCGGGAGTTGCGGCTCTGTCCCGCCAGTGTCGAGCCTTCTCACCAGGGAACCCTCGCGCCAGCTGAACCCCTGCTCTCGTCAGCTCCACTCAACATGCAAATATGAAAATAAGAGCCATACACATTCAAAGCAAGCAGCTTTGCCGCGAGGCTTAGGCTAGCTTTACGGAATTTGGAGATGCTAATTTAATTGTAATCAGCCTTCAGCCCTCTCTCGTTTCGCCACCGGTTTTATCAAATTTGTACAGGTGTCCGACGAAGGAGATTACTTCTGCCGCTACACAGTGCTAACACACACTCATTGTCTCATTAAACGTTGCCTGGCTTCGCCGATGCCGAGAGGATAATGTCGTTTGTGAAGTGCCAAATCCGGCGTAAGTAAAGAACTTTCACTGCGGTTCCCCGTCGCTAATTCAATTTATGAAACACAGCTCACGTTATGCAATCGGTCGGATATGGGTCATTTTTACGCAGGAAATGGTGATTAAGCACAACCTTTGACGGCTTTTTACTTCGCAGTGCTTTCTCACCAAATTAGACCCTTGCCAAACGAAGCTACTTAAAAGCCCATACCTCAGCGGAAAATTGCTTTTTCTCGTCACTCTTCAAGTTGGGTTTGTAATTGAGATGATGAATGGTGGTTCGGGATGTGCGTATTGCGGCGACAGCTCGAGGTGCTTTTGCTTCGAGTCGAGTCGGGGCATTCGTCCCGCCAAGGCGTGTCTCGTTTGAATCGTATGTTGTCCGTGCAGATTCATCTGTCGCGAGTTCAGATGTCTGGCACTCAAGTTTTGTGCTTGAAACTCGCTGTTGTGTTGGATATGCAAGGGAACAGATCACAAAGTGCGAAACGTCCTTTGGCTGCTGTGCAGCGGCACAACGTCTTCGGGCTGGTGTCCAAAACAGGTTCAGGCGCAGCGGGTGTGCGGGTAGCCAGCCCAGAAGAATGGATGGGAGTGTCCAGAATGTAGACCGAGGTTAGCGTCGCACGGGGCCTGAGGTCGCCGACTCCCATGTCGGATGGAACCAATTGCGATTGCTCAGCATGACAGAAAGAAAAACGTGCGCTGTTGCAAGGGGCAAAGTACATGAGAAAGCTGCAGCGTAAAACTGATTTGAACTTCATGGATTGACAAAGATGAGTCAGAATTTCGCATTTGCGAACACTAATTGTGCATGTGTGCACGACAAAAGAGGGCGGCAGCTATTGCCTATTGCTGAATTGAACGGCAATTGTTGGCACAGGTGTTTCCGGAGCACCAGTCCAAAAGTTTGTTCGGCTGAAAAACACAACCTGCTGCATAATTTATGTAAAAATAAAACATTTAAATGCGAATTTTGTGTATGTGTTCAGCTTTGCGAGTGCACGACTGTGTGATGTCTGATATTTGCACGTTACCTGCCGTGTCGCTCTGGAAGCAAAAGCTGCAGCACCTCCATTTGCAGCAAATTGCGGCACCAGGCAGTTGGGATCTGGTTCTGCGCCTCGCCGCAGCCGCAGCACCGGTCCCTGCGTGAGATAGTTGCCCTATCATCTCTATCTTGTGCGAAGGCCGTCAGCAGTTGATTGTAATATTGTATCAGCTAAACGTTCCTCTTTACAAGCTGCCAAAGGTGCATTCTGACAAACTAAGTTACGCATATTTGGGGAAGCTGTGCGTCCATGCGTTTGGCAATTGAACGAGTAATTTGGCTTTAATTGGATGTGTTGGCGGTGGCCGTGAAGTACTGAGGCTTCATGTTACGTTAGCTGGAATTTACGGCACTTTGTTCTGGTGAGCATTCAGAATTGATCTAATCACTTGATTTGTGTGGATGTGACATCTTTCGTGTTGATTCCCGTTGTCGTAATTAGGTGCTGCCTGCCATGCATGTGGTGGCGTCAGCAGAAGGGTTTGCATGGGTGTCTCTGCCATGCAATTGCTGTTTCAACGTTTAACGAGAGCTCTGAATTAGTGTTACCTCTTGTGGTCCGACCTCACAATAGATCTGATCACACAACAGTGTTGTGAAGCTGACTTGTCCCGAGGCAGATGTTTCGTGTCGTTCTGCAGCCATGTCCCTGCAGGCACGTCAAAAACACCTGTTTTTGCACGGTTGCTTTCTCACTGGGTATTTTCGCAGCGGTGTGTTTGTGTTGAGTATGATTTGATGACACAATGAAGCAGATTAATATTTCAGTGGATTTTTTCCTCTGTCTCTTTGATCATGTAGAGGCATGACAGGTTGGAGGAGAGGAGCAGAGCGTGCGGAGGACCCTTCACACACACTTGATTACCGGCAGAACTCACTGTGCTACCAGCGCGCACACTGAACAGCAGCAGCAGCGCCGCCGCCGCCTCCTCCGCGCAAAGGTAAGGCCTCTTGAGCTCATTAATTTCCGCCAGCGACTCGCTTTAGGCGTCAGGAGCGGGGGCGCTCTGGTCAAGGCGCCGGGAACCACGTGCAAGAGCTCTGTTGGACTCGGGTCGTGGTGGCCGTTCACCTGTGCTGGGTTCGGTGGAGGCAATTCGTGCACAGCTTGTGTTGGGCAACAGAGCAGAAGTCGCGTCGATTCTGACGAACACTAGTCTTGCCATCGGCTGTGCGACAATCTGGAGGAGGAAGGACTTTGGTGGTCTTGTTTTCTTGTGTTAGGGTACCACTTGTCAGTCCACACAGCTGCACTCGCGTGGTTCTTTCCGGATCAGTTGACCCACGCCGAAAAGAGGTTTTGTGACGGGAAGGACATTGTTGCGTTAAAAACAGAAAATATCCCTGCTTCACACATCCTTTGCTTGTGCACTTGTCTCTGCTCTATTCGAACCGGCGCGGACGTTTTTGGCGGAGTCGATGACGGACGTACCCGTTTGGGTGTTCCTGCATTCCAAACGCCTTTGAGTGGTCTTTGCTCAACTTTTGTTTTTGGAAGTGATGGTTCAAACGGGACATTCCTTCATCTCTTCCGCGAAGACAGCTGGTTTCTGGTTGTTGACGGTCGTGTGTGACACGCAGCAGACTGGTTGTGAGGTGGGACGGATTCGGCGCGGGGAACAATGGAGTCGGCGGCGGCGGCGGCGGCGAGAAGCTGCGCTGTTGCGGAGCGGGACGCGCTCGTGCGGAGCCTCCGTCCCCGCCGTCCCCGCCCGGCCTGAGCTCCGATCCCGCCGCCACCGCTTGAGTCCCGCGGAAAAAAGCAGATTTCATCGAGTCATCATTGAGTATTTCCCGAATCTTGAGCAGGATTCTTTCTTTGCGTGTATCGGCTGTTCGTCAATGCCAGGCACCTTGTTTTGCTACAGAGCGTTTACATTGTATTTTGTTCGGACTTGTTGGGGAGTGCGTGCGTGCGTGCGTGTGTGATGAGATCAATTTGAATGAAGTAGATCTAGTTGTTTTTTGGTGAATGCAGATGCAAGAAATGGTTTTGATGATGGACGAGAATTGCTAATTGTGGAATTGTAGAGATACCAACTGCGTTGACCACAAGAATGTCCGAAAACTGCCACTTTTTTTCTTTTGTTTCGCTTGCGACTACACAAATGCTGGAAATGTGTTTGATTCGCCTCAGCAAATTACCCCCAAATCGTCGGATGAAAGAAGAGCAAAGATCAAAGGTCAGTTACATCACGAGACCACAGGACATCCCGAGGGGCGTACAAGTGCAGCTGAAGACCACACCTGAGTCCTCGACTCCTCGTCTTGCAGCAGCAGAGGACACAGGGTTTCCACGATAAACCAGCTGCCACCACTGGAATCTCTCACACTCTGGAATCGTTGGGATGACATGAGCTGAGCACAGGTGGGCTTTCTGTTCGGATGGGGATGCTGTTCTCTGCTGACCCTGCTTGGGTGCGAGACAAGTCGAAGCTTCCCCCACACACGTGGAACCTCCGCTACACTCATGTGGTGCCGACGTGGGGTATCTCGGCGTCGGTGTCGCTCTGCTGCTCCTGGATCGCACTGGATAATGCATTGATCCCGTGTATTGATGAGTGAAACGTGTGCGTGCATGGATGACGGTCACGGTTGTTGTTTCAGGAGAAATGAAAACAAAATCGACTTTTTTGTCGGTCCTGAATTGAAGGCGCTGTGGCTTCACATGTTGCTGTGACAAAGAAGCGCCACTGCACGATGACCGGAACATGGCACAGATGTGCTCAGTGCGGAGCGTTGCAGTTGTTTGTGCCGATCAGAGATTGAGGGATTGAAACAAGGAGATGTACCGTAAAATCCCGCGTATAAGACCCCCTTTTGATGCTCAAAAATGAATGCCAAAAATGGGGGGTGGTCTTATACGTGAGGATTTAACTTTTGGTATCAAATTTGAAAGTCAAGAGTAGAACTAAGTGAGTGAAGTGTCAATAGTAAGTGGGATGAGTCAAAGGAGTATTAAAACTGAGTTAAAATGGGGAAATAAAAAAAAAAGTTTACCAGAAGATGTTTAATGCATAACAAAAAGAAGAAAAAGTAATACTATTTTACCTTTGGACAAGAAAAATATTTAGAAAATATAACTTTAAAGAGTAATTTCTTGGGTTTTGATAAAAAACCCCTAAAATTTGTTTTTATGAACATTTTTCCAGAAAATTTCAAAAATAGCTTTGTATTGATTTTGTAGCTGAAAAAAGGGGTCTAATACGCGGGATTTTACGGTAGTTTGTGGGCTGTTCTGTTTTCCCCCGCCGTTTTGCGGGCTCCATGGCGCGTATAGCAACCTGCAGGCGTCCGGAATCAAGTCAATCAGCTGACCACCACCGCATGCGGGGACCTGGAACCCCACAGGGAAAGTAACTGACGGATGTTGAACTGTGGGGTCTTTTCTCTGTGAAAAGGTTCAATCCGATAAATGTCCTCATGTGAATGCAAGTGGCAAAAATGCTAAAAGGTGGTTGTTCAAAATTCCAACTTTGACACCACTTTTGGTTGATAAAGCGCATCTTTTGACACGCTAAAGACAGCCATTGGGACAGGCACAGGTCCAGATACTCTGCAGGGGAAATTTCACATCATGAACTGTCACACTGAGTGGAAAGTGCAATCGGGCCCAATCTCGTCAAGTTCGTGCAAGAGTGAGAAAGAGACCGAAAATAGCGAAAAAGTGGTTTGTGGTATCCAAGGTCAGATCCCAGGGTAGGGCATGTCCGATCCAAGGGTGTCCAGCGTGTCAGCTTGTGCCAGACTCCCCCGTCCTCCTCATCTGTGGATTTGTTCCAAGTGTTGGGTCCCAGGGAAGGATCGAACCTCTGCTGGAACCGCCTGCTTGGCATGGGCGTTGCCTTGGTGAAAATGCAGACCTTTGGCAACTCTTTGATCAACTGAAGGATTCCCACTCAGTCTGGAAAATGTGAGATTGAGAAGGCAAGGAAAAACGAAAAGTTTTTCTGGACTATGTCTGGACCAGAACATGACCCAAATTTATTTGTGGGGAGTACCACCACCAATTGGAGTCATGCTGGCCATGTGTTGCAGCACGCTCATTGATCTTTTGTTTTCTTCAAACATCAGAGCAAGTCCAGAGTGACTGTTTTACTCGGCGGAAAGCTTGCTGCAATCATTTTTACACTTGTCAAAGGGAGTGGATGCACTCCAAAAAAGAAAAATTGTTTCAATGGTGTGCAAAATGGACAAAATTTGTGGCCAAGTCCGGGAAGTTATTTTTGTGTCTCAAATGGTTGCTCTCTCTGTGAAGAATCCAAACACAGAAGGAAGTTGTCATGACTGGGGGTAATTAGGACCTGCCTGTGGGAAAACTAACACAAAATTTTGTTTTGAAAAAACATCCACACAAGTATCTTCAAAGAATTGCGCAATCGAGCGCGATGTGTTATCTGGCTCGGTGGTCACACTCCTGGGAGGGGGCGGCGCAGGGAATCTGAACGGACTGTCTGGTGAGAAGTGGATCTACGCTTTTCGCGGTTCGGTGTCGTGTTTTCATCACCTGCCTGCAGCACACCCAAGGAAAACCAAATGTTCCATCATCAACAAAACACACAGTGCAAGTGCAGGGTTCCCACCGCACCTGGAAAACCTGGAAAACAGGGCCAGACCTGGAAAACCTGGAAAAACAGGGGGTTTTGGGGCAAAAACCTGGAAAAATATTGTAAAACCTAGAAAATAAAATTGGACCTAACCCTGAAAAAGCCCAAAAACCTCAACAGAGAAAGTATCTGAAAAAAATCTAGCTCAAGCAAGAGGTCCCAAATTTTTCTTCATTTGCCATTTTGGACAAAGGTTTAGGAATTATTAGTTTTTGTTGGAACTTCAAAAATATAGCTTTGATGTTAAGAACTTATTTCAAGCCTGAGTATTGAGTATAAAAATCTCATTTGTTCTAGTTAGCCAACAAAAGTGGGAGAGATCAAAATTTTGTTCTGTGTAATTAAAAAATAATGCCTTCCCAAAACAAGAAAGAATTCAGAAATATTTTATTACTTTTCAAAAAAAATGCTATAGAAGTAAAAACATCAATTTGTAGATTCCTTTGGAAAAATTTTAATTTTTAAGTGTGTGGTCCTGCAGGGCTGAACCACATGCTTAGTGTGATCACCATCAGTCTGTATGTGTGTGTGTGAGAATGTTGAGTTGAGGGGGGGAACTCAACATTGTGAAAATCAGCTGGGAGCATTTTCAGGCCATTCAAAGCATGTTTGGTTTTTTTGGTATGTTGAGTTAACCCCCCCTGCCCACCTGCCAAACTGAACATTACCAAAAAAATTTTTTTCAGGAAATTGGCTGAAAATGATCCTGGCAAACTTTCAAAGCATTGAGTTACCCCCTCCCCCCAAACTCAACATTGCCATAAGTCAGTGGTGGTCACCAGCACAATGTTCAAACTTACAGGGTGAAGTAGTTTGGTGGTCCCCCATGCCCATGAGCAATAGGCACTATGTAGGTTGCACTGTTTGGCAGCTATCTTGGATTTCCTGGCAACTTAACAAGGCATTTATGAACTGCGAACATTTCTATGGACCACATGCTTTTTATGCATAGCATTCTTATTTCCAAAAGTTTTGTTGCTTTGTTTTGTTTTGTTTTTTTTTTGCAAAAAATTACTTTATTTTACTTTGTTTATTTTGGAAAAAAGGTACACAAAACTTGCATAAAAAGACAAAAAAATACCTGGAAAAAACTTTGAAAATGTGGAAAAATTATGGAAAAATCATGGAATTTTGTTGGTCAGCTGCAGTGGGAACCCTGAAGTGTTAATCCTGCACTGCATTCCAAGGGATGTTTTGCCTTGAAAACCTGACCTTTTTTTCTACAACAGATACCCAAATCACATATCTACATTGGACAACTTGAAAAGCTCATAGGTACTCCTGCAGTGTTGCTCTCTTCACACCTTGGATCTGGAGATATCTGAACAGTTTGTCACTAAATTTGGCCTGTGCGACCTTGATCCTGTGCAGACAAAAATGAAAAGCATTGCTCAAGGCAGCTGCAGTGCGAAGTCCCTTTCCTGACAATGCCAGCCAAAAAATGACAATGCAACAAACAACACAATGAATTTCACAATTTTACAAAGTCCAAAAATCTTGGAAAAATATACCAATTGGAGGGTTGGCTTTGGTGGTCATGAGTCATCCTTTTGGTTGCAGCAAGCTGCTCTCAAATACCTTTCATGTGAGCCAAATACCCAGTCTTTATTTTGAGGAGCACCTGAGATATGGCGTAGCCATTTGCATCAAGTTGGCAGGGAATTTTGCATCCAGTTGCCAGGAAAGTTGACACGGACATTCTAAGCAGCACAGCAAACTGCTGTCAAGCACCAAGTACCTTTCATACAAGCCAGTTATGTCTCCATCTTCAGAAGAACCAAGCAACTTGCATCAGGTTGCCAAGGAGTTTGCGTCTAGTTGCTTGGGAGGTGGACACACATACACACACACTCCATTTTTAGAATGTGGAAGGTGGACTCAAAAACCTTTCCAATGAGCCCAAGATCAAGTCTAAACCTGTTGCAGTTTCTGAGATAAGGGCGGCATGTGGGGAGGGCATGGGGACATCTGGCCTTCCATACCCACACCGCACTGCCACCAGGTGCGTGCCCAAAAGAAACTTGGTAGAACTTCCACAACCATTTACCAAATTTTGGACAAGATTCATTGTGTCAGGTTCGGTTTCATGGTTACTCTGCCTGTTACTCCTGCATTGTTGCTTGTCTTGGAACTATCTCACCCCAAATATCAGAAATTTTGGAAAGTTTATTTTTTCTTCACCAAATTTTGGTCTGCATGGCCTTGAACCTTGCAATAACAAAACCGCTTCAGTATTTTTTTTCTAAAATATGGACTTGCGACTGCAATCAAAACCAAAACAGACAGTACTTACCAACCATGTCTGCAGAAGACACTTTGCTCTCAGTCAAAGCCCACTGGTGTGTTTGCACACCTGTGAAAGCAGGGTCAAGGAGTGAGAAAAGTTGCATTTGCGTGTTGTGCAGTGTCCTCTGCTGAAAGCATATTTCACAAAAAAGTTGAGTGATCATGTTGACATGGGAAGTTTCATGCTGCTGAAAGTCCCTGGTATTTTCAGAAGGACTTCTTGTTTGTAGTATGTTGGTTCGCACGATCACTTGACAGAGACGGCGAGACTGACATGCGCATTGGACAGTGAGAAACGAGTGTCTGAATACTAAATACTGGATGTATAATGTAGAATTTTGAATGTTTTGTGGAACCGGAAACTATCAAAGAATACCCCACACAAATAGCCACACAAATCGTAACAAATTTGTTTCCAGGTACGTGTTTGTCACTCATTGTGCTGTGTCAAGTTTAGGTTGTTTGAGCTTGTCCGAGAAAGTCTGGTGAAACTACAGTGTTCGTCAACGCACGTGTTCCGTCAATTTGCAATTGAACAAGTTTCCAACAAAAAACAAATATGCCTTTCAGGACATTTGTCGCGGAAATTGTGTACACCGTGCTGTTTGGTCGGTAAGAGCCCAAACCATACTGCTCAGTCCATAAGAATTGGACCAAAATGTTTTGGCACCAAAAAGATTTGGCACAAAAATGCCTCAGCCAATCAGAACACACACAGAAAGAATCCAGAATCAAAATGATACTTTTTTTTTTCTTTTTGCCTCTTCCTGGGCCAAGTGTGCATGGCCTTGGCAAGAGCATAAATAATACTCACAAGTTTGGGGTGGGGGGGGGGGGGGTGGAGGTCCTGGCCTGGGTCACACAGCCAGGAAAAACAACAACTGGTGAGACATTTCAAGTCTCCTACTTCTTTATTCTTGGATGAGGAACATCTTTCTTCGTCAACGAAGGCGCCATATTGCGATCGATGTGTTTTTGTGTTTTTCTCGACAAGAGATCCATGTCACTTCTTGTCCAATGGTGTGTTTGATCTGATCTTTGTCCTCGTCAGTGTTGATTTTGGTACGCTGGAGCCTGGAATGGTGGAACAGGACGATCAAATATCTGGGGTCCAGGAGCGTTTTGAAAACAACGTGGTTTTCAAGTGATTTGACCGGGTTGGCACTGTTTGGTTTCAAGCCGGACAGTTTTAAGCCAGACAAATCAACTGGGAGCATCATGGAAAGTACAGTTTGGGCTTTTTGGGTCCGTTTGGTCTGGTTTTGGTCGAGGAAAATGTCCAAATTGAATGCACCCAGTTTTGTGGGTAAAATATGATTTTTGGGTCTTTTTTTGTCAGGTTCTTTTCAGAAAATGTAAAATAGCTCAAAAAGATCAATTTGATCAAGGATTTGTTTTTGGCAATTGAGGAGGACTGGTTGGTGCATCTTTTTTCTATGATTTTCAAAATTTTTATAGTTTTTGAGTGACTAAAGTGGGGGTTCAAATGAGGTATTTTTTGACTGGTGTACAAATTGAACTGTTGACACCCATTTGGAATGAACCGTTTGTTGTTGGTGTTGACAGGTGCAGCAAGCCTTGCGAGATGCTGGGAAAGATTGAAAACATTGTCATTTCACTGTGTGTCTTGTCTTGCAAAGGTCCTGTGTGTGAGAGCTTTTTTGTCTCCACAGCAACACAAGTTGGCATTTTAAGTCTGCAGTATTCTTTTTCGAATCGCAAAATTAACCCTGACAAACCTCAAAATTTACCAGAAGAAATACGAGTCATCCAAAAATTCTGATTCTATTGTGAAAAGGTGAAAAGCTTGGTGCTCATGCCTTGTATTCATCAAGTTTGTTTTGTGCACATGGGACGGGTTTCATTGATGAGGACATTTGTTTCTCACTGTGTAAATTTCACCTTGTTTCCAGCTGAAGCAGTTCGCGGACCCCGTGCTGGATCGACAAACAAGGCACACGTCACGTTGGGACGGCTGCATGGACCTCATCTCGCACAACTGAACACAGTGAGTACGTTCCGAATTTAGCTTTCGTTTCAATGGGCGTGTTCCATTCAAACCACTGACGAAGTCTCGCGACTTCGCCCCTGAGGTTGGAGATGGGTCAAAATGGGCGAAGTTTGGGGGGGGGGGACGTCTGAGGACCAGATTTCAATTTCAACGTTGAATTAGAACGGGCAGGTGGGTGGGTGATTGTCGTAATTTTTTTGGTGTGGGTGGTATGGTTGCCTGCCCCCCCCCCCAGATCCGCCCTTGATCAGGAGATGTTTCAAAGCGAACTAAAAACCGTGGTTTCGTTGTGCGTTGCAATATGGGGGCGAGGGAAACGTCATGTTTTCTATTTTTGGGGACAACTCAGACGTCTGAGATATTGATTTTCCCTCCACCAACTTTTCCAGAACTAAGAACAGCACTTGTCTTTGCTTTCTTAAGTCCACCCAGACGCCTCTTGACTTCACGTCTCCCGCCTTTTTACTTTTGGACGAAAATTTTGCTTCTCCCATTTGGCTCACCAAGCAAATCCAAATGAGTTCATAAGGAGAACGGTGCCTCCAGGTCTGGCTCTTGCACATTGTGGGTTGCTTGTTCGAAAGTTTCACCTGAAACTGGACATTTCTTCGCCATTCTGGTCGACGACAGTCACTGCTTGGTTCCCAGCAATGGGACAGGTCTTTTAAATCCCTGCAAGCTTTCTTTTGACAGGGGGGTGTTGGAAGGATCCCACCCCGCACCCAGTAAAAATTTCCAACAGATAAAACCTTGCAAAAGGTGTGACTTTTTGGCCCGGCAAATTTTGGCTAGGGGAAAATTCCTTGCCAGAAAATGATTTTCCCTCCTGCAATTGTGAAGTTGTGCAAACACAAGTCTTCTACCCCCAACAAATCAATCTTCTCAAATGGGGCTCCTGGTCTCGGTGACATGCTGTGGTACCTGGTGGGCCGGGGGGTGTGTTTGTGGTTACAGCAAGCAACACACCCGGATCGCTTGTTACGAGGGTAATACTAAAAGTCTTTTCCGTCATGTTCAGCACCTTGCTGCGATCAGGCTTTGTGCTTGTCCGCCAAAGCATTGTTGTCTGTAGTCAAAAGCGGTTCGAGCGCTGAACATGACGGCAAAGACTTTCAGTATTACCCTCGTATGGTCAACACCCCCATTGGCTCATGACTGCGAAAAGTTTTGCCTCAGCTATTCCATCCAGTGTACAACACAAGGCGGCCCTTTCGGACTGGCCTGTTTGAAAACAAGGGCCTCTGATTCTTGTGTGGATAACGCCCTGCATGAGATTTAAGATTGCGCTCTGGGAGATGCGCCTGTGTTTATTTGTGCAGCATTCTTGTTCTCGCGAAATAAAAAGTTCTTTCACAAACTGTCTTGTCTTGCTTGCATCACTTGCGTATCGATTTGAAGTCGCCTGATCTATCAAAGCAAACGCAACACCGACCAGTCTTGTTGTGGAGTACGCAGATCATGAAGAGGCCGTGGTTCAACAATGTGACTTTCCTCCAACAAACAGTAAACGGAGGGATTTAATGCAAGCTGCTGATTGAAATCTCTTGATGTAGGATTCATCCCAGCGAGCCAGCAACTTTGAAGAGTCGTCATTGTCGTTGTTCCAGCGAGACTCCGGGATCACGAGCTTTTTAGGTGATTTGAGGAGCTTGGTCCGATTTGTGAGCTTTTGGAAAAAGCGAGCAAAATCAAAGCAAGCAAAATCAAATCACCTATAGGCAGGGTCTTCCAAAAGTATGTCTACAGCAGTTTCATGGTCAAAATGACCATCAAGTTTGGATCTTTTGGGCTCTTTTGGTTCAATTTGGGTTGGGGATAATGTGCCAGGAAGGATTTCAGGAACTTTGAATTTTGGGGTTCTTTAGGTCAAAAAGGTTAAATTTAGAAATGTGGAAAATATGGTATGAATGTAGAAATGTCTCCATATCTCAGAAGGTACAAATATTTGGTGAAAGAAGTATATTGATGAAATGTAGTATATTGTATGGGGGTTTGAGAGG
>JAAUXT010009151.1_pt1 | contig 17062 bp, 18 predicted proteins | sample 7278171 | NCBI WGS metagenome assembly JAAUXT01 (sample SAMN14350112, study PRJNA611818) | marine sediment metagenome | isolation source: surface marine sediment (1.8m) | place: French Polynesia: Moorea | collected 2018-08
ATTTATTGGCATGTTGTTGGCATGGTTGAATTGGTTTTATAAAGTTTTCAGCAAGGCATTCAACGTTTCCTTACTTTTTCCGCTGGTGGATCGCTTTAAATTGAGACGATCCTCGTACTTTTCGTACCCAAGACCTGTGATGTAGGGTGTTGTTATTTTTCTTTTGTAAACAACAATGTCTGTGAAGCCCAAAGCCTTCGAGCGGTGTTTCGCAGGATACTGATTTATAAAACCTTGAAAGTCGCCTTGGTTTCGTGTGTGTGACTCTGCCTCCAAACGGACCCAACACTCGTAACCGTGTGAAGTCTGTGGACCTCTTAATTTTGTTGGAGTGCAGCAAGTTGCATTCAGATTGTCAGTATCGCACTGGTTGTGTGCACTCAGTGCATATGTGGCTTGAAGATTTTATGTTTCTTCTTCAATCCTGAGTGGACAATGTCAACGGCAGCATGAAGGCAGGTTCCGTCTGAGTTCCAAAGTGTCATTGAGGCCCATTGGATCGACCACGTGTGCTCAACTGCAGGACGAAATCTTTTCTTTTCATTGAACTTTGCATTTGTCCCAACAAACTTTCCGCGAAGTTAAAGAACCATTGCCCAAGAGTCGTCTGTGTGTCCGAGCAGTCACGAAGTGTTCTGAAACAAGCACAGGCTGTGCCTGCTTGTTGTGGCCAAATTTGTCCCCCCCCCCCTCCCTTATTATTGTAAAGGGGAGATCTCCTCGCCCGCAATTGTGAAAGTGTGGAGAAACGCACGTCTTGCAGAAAATTGGACCTGTGCATACTTCTGGTGGATGCAAGTCAGGTGAGAGATTCGTTCGCACCTGCTGTTGAATGCAGTGCCTGTCAGGTTCGCACAAACTCGTTGTGCCGTCAAGTCGACGGAGAGATAAAGGAAAAAAAATCAGTGGCTCCTTTTGAACTTTTTGTCACGTCACTCGCCGACAGTATCAGTCATCCCCTTGAAGACAAGTTTGACAAAACACCACAAAGAACATCCACAAGAGCACGGTCTTCAAGGAAGAAAAAGCCCATTCTACTTCAGCCGCTCCACGCTGAGGAAGAATGATTCGGATGAAATATTGTTGTGTTACACTATTTTCACAACAAGTCACTTTATTCCGTGAATCAATTCGAACAGAGAGAATATTTCCCAGTTGGTTCTTCCGGAGACTTGACCGCGGAGTCATCTTCATACTGAAGTGCTTTTCATCATGTCTGGGTTGGCTATTTACGTTCCCAGCGAGACCAGTCGTAAACAAAAAAACACTCCTCGAAGATTACATCAATGTAATCCTCAAAATGAAGGCAAACCGTTACCCAATGCTAGTTACCAACTCACCAATGGATCTGCACAGAAATCGCTCAAGGCAAACTTGCACGAGTATTTCACTCCAGGTCTTTGGACTCGGCGCCTTGTTCCAAAGTACCGCATGCTCTTTGTGCTGCGTAGTTAGCGAAATGGCATCTGCGTCTTCTTGAACCAATGTTCACAAGCATGCAACTCTAAAAGTGATGCCAGCTTCCTTGAAGGAAATGTGAAACTGTTTCAGGCATCTAGCTGCGAATGTATTTCATCCCCCACTTCAGTTGGAATGAAGGTCATTCAGCATGTTGTGAAAGTGTGATTCTGCTTCAGCCTCAGGCGCCTTCACAACAGAGGTGAGTCGCAGAACAATTCTACCTTTCGGTAGTGCTGCAGGCATGGCACATGAGGGACAAAGACAGAAAATTTCCACACAAGAAAACTTCTCTCACTTCAATTCTCCAGGTTCTGAAATGCAAATTGCACATTTGTTGACATTTGTTGCGTGTTGGGTCGAAGCAAGGAATCAAAACTTGCTGGTTCACTGACCCCGTTCGTTGTTGCAACGTAGATTTGTTTTCTGGCTTGTTTGTTTGCTGATCTGTTCTTGGACTTGTTTGTTTGTCCCTGCATGGCTAGTGACGACTCACATTCCTTGATGCATTTGCCTCGTGTTTCCACGACATCAGAAAGGAGTTTGGTTTGTCTAGTCACAGTTGAAACCAATTTTCCTTGAGAATGCTCGTAATTCTTCAATGCTTCCATGTTGGGCACGAAACTGATGAGGCTGTGCTGAGGCCCTCAGCTGACACAAAACAGACAAACAAATTGCTGCGTTATTGAACAACAACGAACATGTCCTGACAGATCAATATACTTAATCATGAATACAGAAAGAGGATAATCTCCTCTGGACGTACCGAAAAGAAAGCTGCTGCAGACATGCCCGCACAAAAGTTGGAAAATGAAATTAACGAAGGTTCCTCCGAGATTCATACTGCTCCATTCATACCGCTGCGAAGAACAGCTGACCTCCCCCCCCCCCCCCCGATTCTCGAACCCAACCTGGCCGCTTGGTTCAGACACTTGGTGATGAAGCACAGAACAGCAAAGGAACAGATGGCACAAGTGAGGAAAGAATCACATTTCTGGTGGTCAAGCTAGAGCCTGGGCAAGGCTCAACCTCTCCCGAATGTGATGAACCAGAGGTGCAGGACTTTGGGCCGACTTCAGGACAACAAGGGAAAGCGTTCCGCTGAAATTTCGGATTTCCTAACTGTTTACATCATCATTGACGCAGCAGAATTTCTCACAAGGGTGCTGTTGAGGACATCCCTGGATACTGTGCCTGATTTGTGCAGTCATAGATCTAGGGCTCCAAGTGCGAGTACACAGGGACAGAGACAGAGACAGACAGACAGACAGACAGACAGACAGATGTTGTGCAAAAACAGACTGAAGTGGAAAAACAACACAACAGACCAAATGTACCACAGACACGCAAAACAAAGGCGGGTGGATCCGGAATCCCTGGGGCCGCTGGTTCCGCCTGTGGAGGCTGGACAATTACTCGTACTCGACGACTTTCCGTGTAGAAGTCGTGTTCGACGTGTGTCGAACTTGCCAGACAAACCAATTTTTTGCACTGAATAGATTTCAAAATGCACAGAGTAAAATCGATAGGACGGATGTAACAGCTGTGCCTCCTTCGGCGGAGACGAAGAGCCTCTTGCTTCTGTCCGGACGTGAACACGTCGCTTCGGGCAGCAGCGCGAATCCCCAGGGTGGAGATCATTGTTTGATGTGACTTACGAGGCAACTGCATCACATTCAATAATCCTCAGGCTAATGCGTTGTGTCCCAGAGAAACCGGGCTGAAACGAAGCAAACGTTTCCTACCCACGCTGCTGCTACAAACGACTCCTAATTGGGCTCTTAGTGGCAGAGCTCACCTTCCCAGGAGCAATCTAACTCAGGATACTCAGGATCGCACAGTCCCATTGCATCGATACTTTGTACGTACAACACATTCCGTGTTCCTCTGAGGCCCCTGAACTCTTGCTTCTCCAATTCTTTTACTGTCCGTGAACACAAAGTCGAGCTGCCCGAGCCTCACCGTGAAGCTGAGACAGTAACTCCCGCTCAAACTGACAACGACTTTGTTCTCTGATTGCCGCAAACAAAACTTATTTAAAATCTTGGAGTAATTTCAATCCCGGACAATGTAATTACACGTCTGAGATGGTGAGAGATAAACTTCAGTCCTTCATTGTTTCACATGCCAAGTAATTGCCTCCACTGCGACAAAACAAGTCTGCGTGCAGCACAGTCTAACAACCAAAAGCAATTGCAACACGGCGAAACACCTCATGTATTCCATGACTGGTGAAACAGCGCAGTCGTGTATCTGACTGCAAATTGCCACAGCATCATAAAACCCCACTGCGGATAGAAACACAATAGAATCCGAAGCACGAATGGGAACAAAACCGGAAGAGTGTTCCATTCGCTCGAAACAAGTGGACAAACTTTTGTCGTGTAATGTTGTCGAAGACATTCCTCGTACAAGTAGTATATCACTGAAGAATTTTTTTTTCCAAACGTTGTGATGCACAGGACCAGAGATCTGTGAATTATTGAGGACACGGTCGTGGACTCTCAACCCTTCAGAGTTGCATGACTTGTGTTCATATATGTGCTTCTGAGTACTCAGGAGGAGCCCTAAATCAGCGCCGTAAGAAGTCAGGGCGACAGCTTTCACCCTCTCGTCCTGTCCTTGGTGTTTACCCACAGCTGTTTTCTCACCCATTTGCAGTGCATTCAGATTTGTCTGCGAGTACTCGCACGTGCCTCACCAGAAGTGTTTCAAACTCAAACACCCTTGCGTGAGTACAGGGGGTTCCTCTCGATCAAGATCTTGTTGCTCAGAACCAATCTGGGCACGTGCAGGGGATCATTGGGTCAGAGAAAGTTTGCCTCACGTGCCCCAACCCTCTTCCCGCGTCATTCCCACGTGCAGTCAGAACTCCCGGTGCGAGCACGGCACGCACCTTGCAGATTCGAGCTTTTGTGCAAGACAAGAGGGCTGACCCAATGGATACACCCGCACACTAACTCCCAAACGAAAAACGGAAATGTTACGTGTCACGCCAAAATTGTCGCGTTTTAGTAACGTTACACAGAGAGCCAAGCCAACTTGTCCGGTTGATGCCTGTCTGCCTGCACTTCGCTGGAGCACGAGTTTTCTCAATGTGCACTGGATCAGTTTGGATGGTCATGGTCGTCACTGACTTGGGGGTGTCCAACAAGACACTGGTGTCAAAACCCGACTTGAGTGAGGTGGTGAGTTTTCCAGTCCCAGTGCATTCCGTAGCATTCGGTGTGCCCCCGGGGTTGTGGTGTCAACATGAACATGATGAAAAGATGTCCGGTTTGAATCGGTCAGAATCTTGTTTAAATTGAAAGGAGAAAACAACGAAGTTTGAAACGTGTGGCAACGTGTTGCAATCCTGATGTCTCAGGTTGGACTGGTTCAATTTCAATGAAACGCGAATCACTGCAAAGCAGTGGATCTCCGCCTTCATCAACAGTGGATCAGTCGAAACTGAGACTTTTAGGCAGGTTAGATAGCGACCTCCCTTGTGTGGCCTGACTCTCACACATTGTTCCAATGCAGAAACTGAAACAGGGACTGCTGGCAAACTTGCAAATTCACACTCTGCCATTTCAACTTCGCCAACATAACATTTTCAGAACTTGGCAAAGTTCATATTCGTGCCTCTGAAAAGGTCACAACCAGAGCCAATTCCAGCCGGTCGGCAGCTCAACCTCCGTTTTGTGTTAGCGTGGAGGAAGTGTTGTGCAAAAATTCTTTGTCTGATGAAAGTTTGTCGGAAGAAGACAAATTTGTCGTCACAGGACAAAACATCATTTTGTGACAAAAACAAAGAAAAAAATGTACACGATTATCAAAATAAAAACTTACAACGCAAATGACATTGCAAATTTGTTCCCTGTCGTCAAGCTGCCATCATGAACATAGTCGTCTAAATTTGTATTCAATACACAATGTGCGGGTTATTAGAGCTCAAGAATTTTTCCTGTGATGTTCGAGTCGACTTGAACGTTGATTTTATGTTGAGATTATCCTCGCGTGAGCATTTTGGCTTTTTGACTCAGGCTCCAACCAACAGCAGATGATTTTGTGTTGTTTTCCGGTTGATGTGTGTGGAGAGAGAGAGAGAGAGAGAGAGAGAGAGAGAGAGAGAGAGAGAGAGAGAGAGAGAAAAAGAGAGCAAATGTTTATTGAAGCAGAGGAAGCAGATGTATCACAGCAGTTAGAATCTGATCATGATCACCCTTTTTTTTCTTGTCCACCTGACGAAGAAATGTTTGTCATTCCAGAAGGACAGTCAGACTTCGAATCCACACATGTGCACACCTGGTGCGTGTGTGTGCGTGTGTGTGTGTTTTGAAGAGACCAAGTCTGCCTGATTTGAAGTCTCCTTCATTTTTGGCCCCTTCTGAAACAAAACGCTTTTGTGCTTGAATTGAATTATTATTGAAGTTTTGGTCCTTTTCAAATTACATGCTTTTGTGAAAAGTTGCCAGTTTTTCGCCTGGAAGCCAGCTTGACGAAGCAAGTTCCACGTTGAGATGAACTCATTGTTAGACATTTTTCCATTCAAGAAAGAGAGGAACAGACCCAATTTGGCGATGTGTTTCCTTGCATGTGGGTGTCACTCGGGTGTGCGGCCGGATCACGCTGGGCTCAACAAAGTGTCAATGCCTCGCAGACCCCGGAGACTGGCAGGCAGGCTGCGCGTCGGCGCTGTTGTGTGGAGCTGCACGGGAGCCCGCGGTGCGTCGACTTCACCTGCACTTGCGCTCTCTCGTATCGCTCAACACGGACACAAGCAAGCTTGGGGTGCGACCAGCTTTGATGAAACAAGTGGTTGCATGTGTGGATACTGTTGTCTTTCGTAAAATGGAGTCCTTCTTCGACACAGGTGAGTCGGTTGAGGTTCGTACGCGACGACTCGTTGTTGTTTCCCACTTCAGAAGAGTCGTCTGGTCACGAGTTTCACATTGAAAATCTGTGAAGAGAACTTGTTACGTGTATTCTGGACTTTTCCTGAGAAAATGTGCACCAATGAAACTGCAAGCTGTGTCACTATTCGTAAAACCAAAACAGTGGCTTTCGCAGTGCGGAAAAGTGGGCGCAGTGCCTGAATGGTTTGACACTGCGAGCACAAGTTTGAAAATTGGAGAATATGTGATGGGTTTCAATTCTGCCATTTGGAGAACAAAGGAAAATTGTCTCACCTGGTCCAATCGACCCAAACGCGCGGAGGAAAAGAAACGAGACAACCCTTTTACATCTTCAGGGAAATATTCCGATCTATGTGTCTTCGTAGTGAGCTTCTATTTGCTTCGCGTGCCAGTCTGTGATTGTGGGTCCTGTTGCTCATCAGATCAACAACTCAGAAGCGCGTCATCTGTGGGGGCGAGGCTGCACGAAAAGGTGGCAAATTGAGCAATGAGCACGGTCTTTCCAATTTGATAACCGTTGTCAGAGTTCATGTTAGCGCATTCAAATGAAAAGAGGAAATGTTGTCGACATGGCAGAAGACAGCTACTGAGCCCGGAACTTTGAATTTGTTTCAGCGCCACAACAGGTGGCTTTAACCCTTGATGAAGTTGGGTCCAGTCAAGAGCTGGGATTCTGGATCCATACGAGAGTGCCTGCAGTCCTGTCCTTTTGGATGCTGTGTAAACCGTACACAACGGCCACTGAGACGCCCTTGCATTCTTTTCCTCCCACACTCACTTCGTCTCCATGGCTTGGGAATTCTGAAATTACAACAGTAAGAGCCTCCGAGCCACGTCTCCGGAGTTCTGAATCAGTCCCCTCTTACAGATCAGATTCAGGTTGGGTCCAGGTGACCCGACATCAGCATCGTTTGGAACACACAGTGTTCCATCTGCGTGTCAACAAAGAGGACATCAGAGCTACGATCACGTGCATTTGGACTTCCCGCTGAGACCAATGACGTGGACATTGAAGCTTTTCACCTGTCCTTTGAGTGACTTGTTGGTCGAGGTTCATCTCAATTTGCGGACCTTCTTACCTCAGACCTGTCGTTGTTTCCGGATTTTGTTGCGTCTTCTTTTGGATCTGGTTTCCTGGACATCAGTGAATTTTGCTTTCTCGTATCTTGCTTCAGCGCTCAGGCGGATTTGTGAGAAAAGAGGATGTCTACTTCACACTCTGCAAGAAAGTGACAGTGAGAGCAATCAACAGAGATGCCACAATCATTTGTCTTCTACTCAACGATACTTTTCCTCAACAAAGTGTTGAAGGCTGTCACGGATCCCAATTGGATCTGGGTGGCGAAGAAACTACACAAACTTGCAATGTCTGCGTGTTTATTTGACCAGATCTACGAACTAAATTGAACAGCAAACAGGCAGAGCTCGGGCTGGTTGGGTTCTCAGTTTTGTTTTTCATGCACACGGACTTCGTCCCTGCATGGTCAGGCGTAAGTTGTCCCGTACCTGTGCGTCCGTTTACAGGACTCCTTCTTGATTAAGATCCCGGGCCAAGCGTCTGACGCCGAAAGATCCAGACTTCTGAGAGTGTGCGCAGCCATTTTCAAAGCTGGCTCCAGAGTGTCACGTGCAAGACAACCTCTCACATGCAACAAAGCATTCAAAACCTGCAATACTCGTATCTCAACTCGCTGTTGAAACCTCCGTAACTTGTGAACGTTTGTTTTTGGAGATGAGCACCTTTGATCACGCGCGACTATGGCTCTCAGAAGTGCACAGTCCTCGCAAAAATATCAGCTTTGCAACTGTGAAAAGGGATAACAGTGTTGAAAGGTTGCAATTCTAGCATCCAAATTAATTTCCAAACTCAATTTTCTTGTCACAAAATTGAATTTTACACTTGTTGGAGATGAGTCGTCTCCGTTATCAGTTCAACATGACAGGTTCAGTTTCGCGAAATGTGTACGTTGTTATTTGCACAAAGGGTCCGGCAGATGATGAGTAAGACGAGACGCAGGTGGTCTTGGTAAATTGATCTGAATGACAGCACAACACACACATAACTTGCACCCATCTGACGACACTGATGTCGCTCTGTGGTGTTTTGCACAAAATGTGAAGTCGAACGTTTTGGTTTGGACTGCTGTTGCTGTACGCTGAAGAACAATGCATACGAAACCCTGGGTGAGGCACAGAGTTGGACCACTGCCAGCGCTTTCGGGCGTGGCAGCGGCTCAGTGGGGTGAGGACAGACAACGAACACTTGACTCTGGGAATTGTTCCTTGCCTGATGACGTTTTCACTTTGAGCACAACACAGGCCGTTTCATCCACAATAAAAGGCTTTTGTTTTCTGCAGAAAAGACGCTCTGCGCCTTTCAGTGCGTTTTATCCGCAACAAATTTTTCCGCCCCTCGTCCTGTGCTGGGTGCTCATGTTCACAAAGGACCAAAGCAGTGTCTTCGTTCGAACAAGGACACGAACGGCATTCACACGAAAGCGATCCAGCTCTTTGGGAAAGTGATTCTGAAAATCTAACAGTTATGTAGGCATGCAAACTAAGAAACCGATTTTCTCAAATTTAATTGGCACTTCTTTATTTTCAAACTTTGGTGGAAATGCGGAGGGGTCCTTGATCTTCTCTAGCCAACAGTAGTGGATCTCAGGCAAAGTCACAAAGGCCACAGTTCTTTTTTCTGGTGACCTGTTGATCTCTTGTTGGCTAAAAATTATCCCATGTTGGCACTTCTGCTGTTCTGCTTGCATTGACTTCAACCGTTCACGTACTTGTTGGCACTGATGGCAAAATATCAAACCAATAGTATCCATTCCTATTTTCTCACCTTGAATCGGTTTCTTTCTTGGTTTGCATGTCTCGTGCGAGCATTCTAACATCAGCTCTGCTTTATCTTTTCACCGCAAATGGGTTTGTTTGCGCCACAAAGAAAAAACACACAAAGTCATCTTCAGCTTGACTGAATGGCGTCAAAACAAATGTTCGAGGCGGGCAAATGATTTGTTGATGACGAATTTTCCTAATGGCATTTGCTGAAGGCTCCAGCCAAGCTTTCTTTGTCGCGGAGCATCTTTGATATGCAGAAAAAGAAATTACTCCCTTTCTGCTTTTCACGTACGTTAACCTGCCGGTGCCACTGCAGGAAACCACTGCGCAAACGAAATGGAGAAGATGTGTTGAAGGCAGTCAATTGGTCAATAAACTCAAAACGACAAACACTCAGTTTCAAAAGGAATCAATACAAGTTCCCGTCGCTTTGCTTGCCGCTGGGCGGATCCTCCGCACAACCAACAAACACATAGATTTTACGAGAAGCACCGAAACTTGTGCCAGTGCATTTCTACACGTTTGATTGATGCTCAACTGATCAAGTGTTGACCGACAAGAATCTGAGGTCAGAAGGCAGCTCCGCCTGTGTCATTAGTTCACATGCTGTCTCCTTGAGAACCTCATCAAGCCTTTTATGGATGAACAAATGTTGGACTAATCTGCTTTTAATGACCCATTTCTTTCGGCGATTCAATCCAAGATCCGTGTGCTGTGTCAAATGATTTTTCTTTTGCAGGGTCCTTGAGTCAAAGCGACTGGAACTGAACCACATACACATCAAAGTTCGAAAGCAGGGTACTGTTCATTGGACAAATGTTTCGACAGAAAAAAGTCGACAGCGCAAACTTCCTGTCCCTTGTTGATGCCATGATAGTGAGCTCAGTGCACATAGATTCAAACGAGACAATCGCAAATGCTCAGTTGTGTCCCGCCCTTCAGAAAGTCTCGAGAACCAACAGCCGCCACAGCAGGTCACAAACCCCAGAGATTATTTCTGCTTTTTCGCAAGCACGCAGCATCACAGTCTCTTTGTTTCTTTGTTTGCTCCGTCCAGGTACCGTCAGGTTGAACTTTGAGCAAATTCAGCAGTGGGGGCTTATCGTCTCACGGGAACTCATGTGGAACTTGGACAGATGCGCCTCGACAAAAGTGACACGAGGAGACGTGATGTGCGCCACATTGTCGCGAGCTGTCATCGCTGAAACACAAGTAACGGCAGGATGATTCTGCTCGTTGGCAACGCTCAGTTTTATGAGATTCTGATGAGGCACGGCATAACAAGGCGCCTTAGTTCAGGCTCCTGTGAAGCCTTAGCGAAGCCAATTTTGAGTTCGTCTCTGTTTCACCCTCAGTGCACGTGCATGTTCACTTTGGTACGACCAAACTATCCTGCAGGCCTGACTCACAGAGAGTCCGAAGAGAAAAACAAACAGAAAGATCACAAAAAAAACACAGATAGAGAATTGGATTTTGTTGCTGTCCTTTTTTCTCGACACACGACAGTGAAGGGAATGCAGTGTCCCATTGTGGTGCAGTGTGATTTGCCCAACTCTTCCCATGCAGCAGACCTTGATGTCTCGCAGGATGTCTCTCCAACTGATAAGAACTGAAGGGCTTTGTGTTACCATCCACCAGATTGTGGCCAGTCCCGGTTCCAGAACAAACTTTCAGCGAGGGCGAGAGCACTGCCCTATATCGGTGAAATGAGTTTTTCCTTCTTGTATCCTCAAAAAAAGGAAACAAGTTTTCTTCAACGGACGAGGTGTGTCATCCCTGAACCATTCAACTTGGCACGGAGTGGAGACCAGCTCAGAGTCACAGTGTGCGAGGACCTCCATTGTCACTGGGATGTGAGCTCGAAAACCAACGTGCAATCCTCTCGTGCCACAACAAAGAGAAAGGTTTCTTTTCCGAAACATGTTTCACTTGACAAAGAGATGCTTCCCCGTAAAATCGACAGTGTCCCCCTCAACTAGTGGCAAAACCTGTTCAATTTTTGCCCCAGAGCAGCAGGTGCAACAGAACAATGGAAAACAAAACTGCACCAAACACATGTGCTTCCCACGGAACATGTTTGCGCGCTGAATCGAATTGATTTGTTCCTCCCAAGGAGATTGGTGCTCAAATCAACATCAATTCTTCACATTTTTCCAGTTCAATTCCCTCCTTCTAATCACTTTCACACACACGCAAGATATGTGCTCTGTTTGAAGCGGAGAACGATAACCAAGTCCTCTTTTTGCGTTACGTGCCTTTCCTGGCCATTCCCGATAAAACGGGAGAGAACAATTCGCTTCCCGGTGTACACTTTTGCATTCGCTTCCCGGTCTACACTTCTGCATTCGCTTCCCGGTCCACACTCCGATTGTACGCATGTCCGTGTATATCAGCAGACTGAATGTGCATCCCCGCCCAACGGAGTCTGGTAACCACAACCAAAACCAAGTTGCTGAAACTCAGCTGCTTTGTCCTTCAATTGAGACATTTTCGTTCTGTTCCACTCTGCAAAGAATGCCACTGGAAATTGAAGTGTTGTTTGTATTTCACTGCAGGTTGTTCGTGTTGCCCAACGTCTCTTCTGTGTCCACCTGCCAGAGGGAAAAGAATGGGAGAGGCATCGCTGTGAGCTTGCTGGAACAAATTGTTTCAGAAATGGCAGCTTCAGTTTCGCTACAACTCGGAACATTGCATGGACGTCGCAGGCCTAAAGTGCTTAAATTGTGTCAGCGAACACCTTTAATCCTCTGAGAGACCCAAAGGTCATGGGAACTCCTGTAAGTGCAGACATCCGCAGACTTGTGTTGTGCGCTGCTTTCATCACTGGAACGATGTGAAATTGGATTTGGTCACTCACAAAGGCACCCTCAACACCAAAAGAAATTTTTTTGACTTCTCTCCAGAAAGACTCAATTGGGGGCTTTGGTTCTGCACTTCCTGTTGAGCACTTGACTTGAAACCAAACAGAAAATGGAAGAGGCTGAGGACGACTGTGCTCTCTTTTCCTTCATCGTGTGCACAGTGGTGATTGGAATCATGTGTATCTTGGGCTCAGTGGGAAATGTGGTTGCCTTTTTCGTTCTGATCAACCACAAGACTGAAACAGCCACTGTATTTCTACTGCAGTGTCTCGCAGTTTCTGACACAACGCTTCTTATCACCAGCATCTTCGTCTACAGCTTGTCCGACACGTATGCCTTCACCGGGAATCTGAAACAGTTTGCGGACCAACTGCAGCTTATCCGAACTTACATCTGGCCCCTGGGCACGATGGCTCACACGACAACAATATGGCTTACAGTGCTCGTTACACTGAACAGGTTTTATGCCATTTGCAGACCGGTGGGTCCGTTCAAAACCTACGTGCTTCAGGCCACGAAGATCCAGGTCGTCCTGGTCGTGTCACTTGCAATACTGTTTAACATACCAAGATTCTTCGAGCACAAAGTGATAGGCCAATTTGAAGTGGATGGTCATGGATCAAGCAACAACACAACAATTGTCGACCGTCACTTAGGTGACGACAAAGTGTATCAAATTATTTACTCCAACATTTTGTATTGGCCCGTGATGTATATTGTGCCTCTAATTAGCCTCACTTACCTTAATTATAAGCTCATCAAGGCTTTAAATCGGCTCCGAATCCGAAAAGAGTCTCTCACTGGGCACCGGCAGCAGAGAGACGACCACATCACCGTTGTGATCATCATGATCGTCTTCGTGTTCATTCTCTGCCAAACTCCGGCCTTGATCAACCAGATCTTTTGGGCGACCATTGACAACGACGATCGGCAATGTGGCCACTTTCATTTGTACTACACGCAAATCAGTGACGCCTTGGTGGTTCTCAATAGCTCAACAAACTTCATAATCTATTGCCTGTTTGGAAAGACGTTTCGGCGAGTGTTCATTGAGACATTGTGCAAAGCGGCTTTGTTCCGGGCAGGAAGAAGCGACCTGAGACACCAGCACATGACGACGGAGGATACGATGGGGGAGCCGCTGCAGCTGCAGCAATTGTAACCGTACGGCGGTCTGTGGGAAACGCATAGCCTTGAAAACACGGAGACGATTTCCTGCCATCGGTGGACGTTTGCTATTCATGAACAAGAGAAGTGGTAGATGTTGTACAATCAGGGCCTTTTATGTTGGTGTTGAGTAATGGTATTTTTTTCTCCTCAAAACCAACAGTGGTCGAATCCAATTTGATCAGCAGGTGTTCGATCGAATTGACCACAAGGAAAGGGTGCAACACAGTCAGTGGTGGCGATCTGTTCTGGCAGAAATGGGGATCATTTTGGCGATCGAAGAACATGAGTGTTCAGGCGAACGACAGCTGGGCTTCTTGTACTTTCAAATGAACGTATTCGTACACCAGCGACTTTAGTCTGTTACGTTGTTCGCGTTCAAAGGAACACTTGTGGCGCTTTCTTGGCAAACCAGATATGGAACATATGGGGGGTATGCTTCATACTGGCAGCTAACAAGGCGCGTCAAATTCTGCATACTTTCCTTCAAGTGCGTTCTTGTGCATGTACCTGTTGCTTTCATGTTTCGTGGGGGGGTTTCCGTCGCACATCAACTGCAGTTCTGTTTACGTCTCCCGTTCATGCGGGCTGTATTGTTTTGACTTTGTGAGTAAAGTACCTTGACACAATATCACTAGTGAGCATCATCCTTCTGCCTGTCGAAACGGGAGACGTTCTGCACACAGTGGTCCACAGTTAATTAAGCGACACTGCAGGTGTTGGCAAGCGACACTGACGACGTTAGCACGTCGTTCGCCTGAGAAACATCAATGACAGAGATGTTGCTTTCTGGCGAGTCAAACGAAGCAATACACTGAAGCACGTCTTCTCTTGGGGAACAAGATTTGATTCCAAGTGCTTTCGGTGGAACTGCAACTTCATGTCATCTGTCAGTGAAACCTCAGGAGAAATTCATGGAAAGAATATCAACTGAGTCATTTATCGCCTGCCACCGTGTGTCAAACTGGATGCACAATTGTCAGAACTTGCCATTTGTCAAAGTGAAGATGGGCAAGAGACAGGCTCTACGAACACGAAGCGTCATTGAAGTGAAGAATGACGAGGATCAAAGAATGCAGGCGCCGAACTCCGCGAGTTCAAGTTTTGTTGCAAGTTCACAGAGAGAACTGACAAGAGAAGCACCACCAAATGAGCATCACCAAATGTGAAGGGTCCACATGTGCTCTTTTTCATGTTGTAATAGTAGAAAGAAATTTTGTTGGTCATTTATTTGTATTCCGTCGAAGATAGACTTCAGAAGAGCTGCCGAGAAGTTCGTTTCAGTGCGACAAAAGGAACAAATTCCATTGGGACCAACATTGAGAAACCTTGTTCAGGCCTGAATAGCTCATCTACAGAATTCTCAGAGGCTTCTGCTCCAAAGCACCAGCAAAAGGGCAGGACAAACGTGAGAATCTTGAAGCTGTGTGACCGTTTAACACAACCTGGGTCTGGGGAGCAAAATTGATTTCACTCAGGGCGGATGTGCCCCCACGCTCGAGTGTTTGTCCGCTTCGGAAGCACTCTTTCGGAGGTTCTGCTCGGTGCAAGAGACGAAACATCCTCTCACGCGGACGAAAATGTGCTGAAATATTCATTATGATGTGTCTCTGAGGCAGTATAAATGTACCGTGGCCAATATTTTTATGATGTGTATCGCAATATCCTTGAGTTGACCGGGAGTCGTAATGCAGAAAATAGTGCCGATTTTCTCTCCGATGTTGGGAAAACATCACGGTGCAAATTTTCCGAAAAACAAACTTTTGCTCTCTTCGCCTTGTCAGTCTCGGGTGGACTTCCGTTCTGTCATTTTGTCGGCGTGGAGACAAGTTCGTGAGGCATGAAAATAGATTCCAGAGGAAGGACAAAAGGAAAGTCCCGGGAGAGGCGTGCAATTGATTGAGTGGTCCGTGGAGGAATCTCCAGCTGCAAACGTCGTCTTGGGACTTGCTAACGTGTTACCTCAGTGTTCGAAAGTTGGTCTTCTCTTGGTTCTTTGTGAAATATTTAAGGGAAGAAGTCAGGTGACGGATGAGTTTTTGATGACACTGTTTTCAGCGTGTTGTGCAGTACATTTTTGGGAGCGCTTGCGTGAGGAACAGAGTTTTCCCCTTGCATCGAAGAGTTTTCGCCTGTTTTGGGCCCAGATCTGGATTTGAAGACCGGGTGTTTTATGGCGGGTGTGGCACGAAGAGATGATGGCCACAAACAAAAGGTGAGAAGAGCATCAATAACTTTGTTCCCGCTTTCATCAGCACAACATGCAATCTCCGACCGCGTCTGTCGCGGCGAACAAATTGCTTTCTGTTCATGCGTGCGCATGCACAACGCTCCCCTCTGTGTTCCGGAGATGGACACAAAATGTCCTCGAAACGAAGAATGCTTTGGAGGTTCCGAATCAAAGTGTTGAGAGGAAGTTATAGTGAGATCAACATTTTGATAAGACCAGTCCTTCTACTTCACAAGTTGACCTGTTTTCAGGTGAACCAGACTTGCAAGTGGAGATAGACAATGAGTACCTTGGATACTTTCAGGCACAAGGTGTGATTCTGTTTGCTTGATGTTTCAAACGCTTCTCAGTTTCATGGAGTGCTTGATTTATCCACATGCGTGACATTGGGGAACAGGAACTTGAGCTTGAGCTGCAGTGACTTGGTTTGGTGAGCGGAGTTTCCAGAACTTTGATGAAACAGAAGTTTTGGGTCCGACCTACTTGGAGGTGAATTGACAGTGAGGTAGGTGGTCTTCTTCCTTCTTCAATTTTGCACTCGCCTTTGACCTGCAGCCATTTCAGACCACCATTCAACATTTTTTGTGCAAAGAAAGAAAAAATCAGCCAAGCATTCCGTTGTTAAGTTTTGTTGGAGGAAAAGCTGTCTTGCTGGTTGACTTGTTTCTGAGAATTTTTTCTTGCGCTCCTTTTTTTCAACCTTCCAGAAGCCAAAATCATTGAGCACAAGTTGTGACAAAATGCAAGGTCACGGAGAACACTGGTTTCCAACAGAGAAGAACACCTCAGGTCTTCGGCGCTGTCTGTTGGAACAATGGCTTTGTCAAGAATGAATGAAAAGAAAAACTCTTTGATGCCGGGTGCCTCGTCACTCAGTAAACGCAGACTTCGATACACCGAAGACGCAATACTTGCTTGCCGGGCAGGAGAATGGTGCTGATACTTCTTTTTCGGCCCTCCCTGAATCAGCACCAAAACAGGTGCCAATCGTTGGCTTTCTGGCTGATTGACGCCAGTTTGGATGCGTTTGACCAAGAGTGTTTTCAGAAAGCCTTTCTGGCACATGACATTCCGATGTGCTTCACTCTTCCGCACTACTCTCGAGATGAGATGACAGGATGAGTTCGTGTCTCTTCCCTTCTTCAAGAGAGTGTGTGAGAACCTACACAAGCATGATGTTGGTGACAAGTCAAGATTTTCAAGCCTTGCTCAAATGTTCTCTTCCGCTGGGGCACTGAGGCTATCATGCGGACTTTGATATTTTGTGTCCAGAAACAATCTTACCGTCGTTGTTTCAGTGGCCTGTGAATGGGGAGAACACCGCACGTAAAAATAAAGAAACCCACCAACGAAAACTCTCTTGTCTCTTGTTACGTCGAGCAAGAAATGAGAAATGAATGAGGAGAACAAAGAGCATTGCATTGGTTTCACCTCACAATCGCGCATAAGTTTTTGTCAATTCGGAACACAGTAAACAAAAAAAAAAATTCCGGTGAAGCGTGCCCGATTGACTTGTGTTCCAAATGACACGTGTCAATGGGGCACGGGCCTGTTGACCCATGCCCCATTGACACGTGTCATTTGGGCATGGCGGTAGACCCATGCCC
>JAAUXT010069204.1_pt1 | contig 17062 bp, 24 predicted proteins | sample 7278171 | NCBI WGS metagenome assembly JAAUXT01 (sample SAMN14350112, study PRJNA611818) | marine sediment metagenome | isolation source: surface marine sediment (1.8m) | place: French Polynesia: Moorea | collected 2018-08
AGGCTCTTTCCACTTCTGATGCGCGCTGCATGTTGACTTGGCATGCTAATTTGAACTCGACCGACCTAAATACCGGTTAAATGCCTTGTGCAGTGGACAAGTGCTTGAGTTTATATCTGCAGCGCGCATCAGAAGTGGAAAGAGCCTCGTAGTACGCTTGACCACTGCATGTTTGTTGAAAGAACAAAGCCTTCAGCCTTCAAATTTTGCCTCCAAAGTTCCTTTTGGTGTCAATTGTTCACGCAAACAATTGAACAACCGAGATCATCACGACCCACGACCTCCCAACATGCTCAATGAATTCCTGGTTCTCTTCTCCAGGCGTGCTCTCTCTCCCACGCCAAGGAACAATCCGAGGATCCTCAAATGCACACACCCAAAAGATGAAAACCTGCGCACCCAAAAACTCGTGCGGAACCTTCATAAAGTTCGGCGACACGAGCAATGTCGGACCAGTCTCCGATCGAACATCTCGATTGATTTTGAAGAAGACGGTGCGCACACATGCTCGCTTGTGGGTGGACAGGCAGTCAATTTTGGCAGTCAATGCCACCAATGAAACAGAAACTCGATAAAGCATGGCATCGATAGTTTTCGAAACTTAGATCTTTGAAGAACTGTTTGTTGGTTGTTTTTTTGCACACTGACTTCATGGTAAGCAGCAAAGGTTCTGTTCACTCAACATGTGTCTTTTGTCTTTGAGACTTGGTCGTATTTGTACTCGTCTGTGCTTGACAGAACAATCGCGGGACCACTCTAGCCAGTTCTACATGGTCACTCGCCGGGGACTCCTCGCGATGTTCGAAGGGACACCACCACCCAGCTGCACCATGTTTCGGCAAGACACGCGCAGGATGGAGACAGAGAAGCTCAGACTGCACGTGGCAAGTGCGCTCCAACCGTTGCAAGATGGATCCGTGAGGTTGCATGCATGCTGCACAAAAATTATCTTGTGCTTCTCGTACTTGCGTGGTGTCAAACAAATGCAGCCCTGCGTGGTATCACAAGTTGTGTGAAGATTGCGCAACGGCACACCGGACTCACCTCAGATCTGTCAGCCGCTACCCCTGCGAACTCCGCCATGGTCGAGTCAGGAAAGAGCGCGACACGCCGGTGGAGACTTCGAGAGACAGAGAGATACGAGCGCAATCTTCGGCGCAGTCAGTGACCTGAACAAAGTGCGACTCCCAGCGTCCTAGATAGGCTCATTAATCGATATTTACAGAGCGGAGCCAGGCTGCTCGTACGATGCTCGTGGTTATCCGTTGAGGAGGCAGAACAAACAACGCACCTCTCTCATCGAACATGTTTCACCACCAAGTGCTTGTGGTTCTCAGCAGTTTTGAAGTGTTTGTGCAGTGGATGAACTGAAACGGCCGCACGCATGGTCTCCAGCTGACTCAAGGTCCGGTCCTCCTGAACCGACGGACACAAACGGTGTTGCCCAGATCACTCATTTCTCTGTTCAAAGCTGTCACAGGGCCCCAGAGGTCAGACTGCAAAGTTGGGTCTCCAGGCCGGAGACTTGCTGGATCCGCTGCATGGACGTTGTGGCCGTCTTCGAAACGAAGACCAACTTTTCGGCTGAGCTCACTGCACCGTGCGTCCGGTTTGGTGTTCCCAGCTCTAGAAGTTTGTGCGCAAAACAAGGGACGTCTTGACCGTGATGTACCGTAGAGTTCCTGCTGTGGAAAAGAATTGGTACCCCAGACTGAATTTGTGTTTCTGTTGTCTCCCAAGAAACAGAACTTCTTTAGAGAACGCTTCGGTCCACGAAAACTGGGTCTTGGTCCTTTGGAGGTTCTGGTGGTTCCGATGGAACGACGCATCTCGGTGTTGACCAGTGTGAAGGACACCGGGATCATTCCCAAGAGTGCGAGGATGTGAGGACAAGCACTGTGTTTCGAAATTGGTGAGATCTATCATTTTCAAGTTTCTCCCGAGAATGGAGATTTACTTCTGGGCGTTCCGAAGGCAACGATGGTTCTATCCCTGCATCGTGGTGGAGGGAACGTAGCATTTCCGGTTGTTCCACAACGGCCTCTGCAAATTTTTCCTGTGACTGAGAAGGAAGCTGATTTTCAGAAAAAAAAAAAAAATCTTTTTGTTGGTGTATTTGAGAACTAGAAGGTATCATTGAGGTGAATATTGTCCTTGTTAAGTTGTCGGACCCTTGGTCCAAGAAATGTGGTCTGACAGCCGCTGCAAAAGTGGAAATCACCAATGAAATTAGGTGTCACTCAATTATCGCCCACGAAAGTTTCAGAGCTTTCAGCCACTTTCCTGAAAAGGTTTGATGCCAACATTGGTGAAAAGACCAAACAAGGCACGATGACCATTCCCGAACACAACCAGTGATGCAGCTGATAACATCAAGCTTTCGTTTCAGGAAACAGCCCAAGGCGTGTTGTGAACCCACCGAGAGTTTGTCCAAAGCAGAAGATTTTTGAAAGTCCTGCAACTTCCGCTGCAGAAAACAGGACCTGAAGATGAGCGGTGAGCTGAAGATCGAGCACTGGAACGAAGCCGTCGACGGCAAACTGAGCGCCGAGAACATGCGCAGGAAACTGCAGGCTCAGGTCAGGAAAGTTCTGCTGGCTCGAGAACTCTGGCTCAAGTCAGGAACTGTAGCCTCAAATCTGGAACTGTGGCTTCAGAACTGGGACTGTGGCTTCAGAACTGGGACTGTCGCTCAGGTCAGGAACTGTAGACCCATATGAGTAACTGTCTGGCGACAACGTTCTTTTGGAGGCTTGACAGACCAACGTTGCGCATCTCATGGCCGCAGCAGTTCTGTGCACCATGCATGTACATCTGATCAGCTGTTCTACCTTTGTATCTGGCTGGGTGGTGAACTGACACTTCTGAATTAACCCCCACCCCCAAATTAGGAAATTTCACAGTGAGTAATTTCCCCCTGACTGGGACATTTCCAACTTCCAGGGGTGGGGGCTTTTTTGGAAATTTCCAAGTTTGGAGGTGCTTTGGAAATTTCTCAGTGAGGGTCTTGCAAGGGGGTCATTTGGAAATTTTTGATTTGCCCCTCCCCCACTGAATTAGGTGACTTCTAAATTTGGGGTTGCTTGAAAATGTCCATATCTTTTGTCACTGATGGATTTGGCGATGTTCGCGGTGAGCGGATGATGTTCTGCTTGTTAGTCTGGTTGTTGTTGTCTTCAGGGCTACAACTGCACGCAGTACTCGTTCGGTCCGGGCACCGACTTTCCCGATCACACGCATTCCGTCTCCAAGAAAGACGCCATCGTCTCCGGCAAGTTCAGGTCGGCTGGCATGTCTGTCTGTTTCAGCCCGAGCTCGAGGGATCCAGAATGCCCACCCCGCCCGTTTTATTGTCCCACCAGTTTGCGCGATCTGGCACAAATACGGGACGTGGAAAATTGACAGTCGTCTTGTTTTGGATCCTGGGCGAGACCCGTTGTGGAGCATACACACACACACACACACGCACGCACACACGCACGCACACACACACACACACACACACACACACACACACACACACACACATGTCCTGAGCCTTCTCTGCCTTGTTCGTGGTTACGCATGACCCTAAAACACGCGTTTCCGTCAAACCCTCATGACTTAGAAGAAGCTCAGTCCTGGTCTTGTCAGGACCGGATGACATGTCGGCGTCTGTTGTGTTGCGTCCCTGATGAGCTGAAGCGCGCACTGCAGGTTCATGAGCTGAAGCGCGCACTGCAGGTTCATGATGCACGGGCGGACGGTGGTGCTGCAGCCGGGAGACACGATCGAGGTGCCGCGCGACACGGTGCACAGCGCCGAGGTGCTCGGCTCCGACCCCGTCGTCTTCTTCGACTCCACCAAGTAGCGCGACGCGCGCCGCGGCGTCAGAGGGCGACACTGAGGAACGTGTGCATCAACAAACTTTTTGAGACCAGAGATCAGAGACGTTGATTCTCCGAAACAGCGTCACGCACAGAGGACCATTGGGCCCCTGGTGGCTTTGACCTGCGCATTCAAGTCAAACCCCGACGTCGCTTGACGCGCTTGTGTCAGTCGTCGCAGTGAAGGGCACCATGCAAGAACGCTCAATGTTGACGCAGCCTGATTCGAGAGAAGCAAGACTGACAGACGTGTGACCTGGTTGTTGTGAGACTCGCCGTCATCGGTTTGGGCGGAGCGGGCCGGGACAGGTGTGTAGACATCTGGCCCTGCGGCCCAGTCCGTTCACACGTGTCTCCACTCAAACTGGACTCCTTTCTTATGGCACACGGTGGAGTTAAGGTGGCCCATCACCCACCTTGGAAAAACATACTTGTGTCCGTACACGAGCGTTCAAGACGGTTTCGTAAAAGCTGTTTTTCAAAAGCTTAAATTTTCCATCAGTGACGCACCATTAAAAACACACGCAGTGCAAACTTTTCAGCAGCAAACACCTGTTGTTGCGAAAGATGCTGCGCTGAGCCACCTTAGCCGCTTCTCCAAAATTTGTGGGATGCTCGGCCCGCAACGTAATTAATGATCGTAAACGCTCAAATTATTTCTCGACATACACAGCATAGCGACAGTTGTCAAGACACTGAAAAACTTGTTCATGGGAAGTTAGCAAAGGCGAAGGACATACTTCAGTCCGCGCTTGGAATTATTTACGATGTGATTCACCGATGTCAGGGATTAGCAGAATGAGACTGGATACGTTTGTGATTCTCGTCGTGGCGTCATGCGGTGCGTAACTGTGTTCGTTTTTGAAACTTAAATGAAAGCAAGTGAAGTGATATGGCAGCCTGTTTGACTTCAGTGACTGTTCCATGAGAGGTTCAGTCCTTCAGTCGCTTCCGCCGATTCCGTACAGTTTGGTGACGGCGGATTCAGTCTTGTGTTGCACAGTCGAACCCTTGGGATTTCAAGGGGAAACTTTCACGAATAAAACGTGTTCCATGGTTGAACGGGTCAAGTTTTCTTCCCCTCGCATTCGTGTTCGTACCCGTTTGTCTCGCCGTTCGAACGGTTGACCCGCGGTCAGGAAAAAATCCTCGTATTGGTGTGACTGATTGAGTTGGCAAAAAATGCGCTGTTAGATCTATGTTTTGAGAACAAGCCTTCTGAAGTATCACAAACCTCGAGTAGGTTCTTCCTGTCTTGCATCACAAGATTATTCCGCGTTGTGGTTGTCAGTCACCGCTACCTGGGCAAACAAAATCGTCAGGACTTGAGACAGTTGTTTTCGCTGCGGAACGCAGGTCCTTTTCCAGCGAATACTGTTTCACATTTTGTGATGCAAGTCAGGAGACTGGGCAGTCTCGACGTTCCACCGCAGAACCTTGGTTCCCATCAGACCTTGACTGCGTGTTCATGTGGACTAATGGCTTGCGTGCTCCCGCTCGTGTTGGCAGCGCGGCGCGCGGCGGCGCAGTGGCTGCACTCGGTGCAGGTGGAGCCGCTGGCGCCGGTGCGCATCGGGGACGTGGCCACCTTCACCTGCTCCTTCTCCGGGAGGAACGTCACCGTGCAGTACATCGCCTGGACCAAGGTGCGACGCGTCGGTATCGTCCGTCCACACACGTGCAACATCCGGCACATGCGCTTTCGCTCCGAAAGAAAATATGGAAAACGAACAAGAATACCAAGCAAGAGATTCTCAAAACTCAGCAAAGAAGAAAAGCAAAATTTTCGGTTGATGACGTTCTGCTTTGAAAGACAACAAAGTGTACACTTTGTATTCCACGGACAGATCAGCAAGGAGGGTCGACGGACGTTCGTTTTTGAGTACAGCGAGCACCCGCCGATCCGGAAGGCCTACAACGACTTCCGGCGCAGGACTTCCGTCGGGGGAAGACTCCAGGTACGTCCGACGCGTCACCTGGGTTCAGCTCTGTTGTGTGCAAGTCCGAACAGCTCTGCACTGTTTTGTACCAAATTTGTTGGTCACGTTTCTTCTTGAGGGACTCGTGGGCGTCTTGAATCCTCTGACGTTGGAGTTATGTGTCTCAAAACTCTGCGGGGTTACAGAATTCTGGTCAGACGCATCGCAAGAATGAACCAGTGTTTCAGTGTACCTTTTCCAGTGTCAAAAATGTCAAAAGACATCCAAAGAGACGCTGACGAGAGACCGAAGACTATTTGTGGGCACGAAGCTCCTCACGTGGTCTTTGATGGGCCTGTGCATATTCTCACTGGCCATGGTCGTCTTTGCGACACATGCGTACCACCAGGCGCTTTTCTTGCGCCAGGTGGACTCAATGCGACTCTTTCCTCAACATGTTTCAACACCCAGCAATCCACGCACTTTCTCCTGTGGCTTTGTGGCTCAACTTTTGACAGTACGGTCGGCTCCCGATTGTTCCAATTCACCAAACAAGTCACTCCAAAGTAGACAAAAGCAAACTGCCTGAGTTGGGGTGAGTTCACTTCCCCAGCCCCACGCATATGATCGGTCCTTGAAGCCCTCAATCACAATTTGTGTTTCGAGCTTCATTGGTGTTCGGACGCTATGGAGCAGCTCTGATTCACTGACCCCCCCCCCCCCTGCAGAGCAGCCGCGAGGAGAGCCGGGTGGCGCTGGAGCGCGTCCTGTCGCAGCGCCGCCCCGCGGGCGAGACGCGCCGCCCCGAGTACGAGGAGGTCACCGGCTTCCGCGGGGACGCCTCCCTCCACAGTGAGTACTGACCTGCGCACAACTGTACTGGGCAAAAGTGTCAAAGCCAATGTCGGAGCTCAAAAATGCGCACTTTTACCCCTTGAAGGTTTTCGTATTGTCTTTCGTGCAGAGAGCGCGACAAAGCGAGTGCATCATGATTGTTTGCGGAATCTTTCTCTGTGTGAAAGTGTGTGATATTTTCGCGTTTTGATGGCAAGCGCATTTCAAACAAAAGTGCAAATGGAGCAGAAAGACGACCATCAGACTCTTTGCCGAAGATTTTTTCTGTTAAAAAATATTGCAGGTGCGTGGAAAATGCCACAGAACGACTTCGTGGACCCAGCGGACCCGACGGACCCGCCCGACCCGCTCTTCAACGTCGAGATGTGGAAGAGGCAGAACCTGCTCATCTCAGACGAGGTGCAGAAGGACATCGAGCACTCCGCTCAACAACACGTGCACGGCTCCGCTCAACACGGCCACGAGACGGACACAAACAGCCAGAGTGTGCAGACAGAAAGTGTGAATAATCGAGTGGAGGATTCCAGCAGTTTCTCAAATTCGAACAGCTTCAATGCGCAGTCGCCGGGAAACGAGAGGCACGTGGTTCCTCGGAGACCCGCAGTGAAACCGAGTCGCTATGACAACGCCTCTGCAGCTGCAACCATGGAGATGACGCCCATACCAGGAACTCATCTGGATGAGGCCACCATGGCAACAAATTATGGTCAGGTTCCCGTTGGCAACGACGGCCTTGCTGACGTGCTGAATTACGAGTATCCGCACGCGGCAGTCCAGGCCCGAGGCATTCTGCTGGAGAACCAAGGAACGACGAGTGGGAACAATGGACCACCTGCCAAAGATGAAATCGCTGAGGATGTGAACAAAAATATTTGGGAAAGAAGAGAATCTATTGCCATGGCGGATACTGAGGACAATGAGTTCCAACTGGATGATGCGTCAAAACCCACAGGCTTGGTGGATCCTGTGCCAAAAACAGAAATCACAGTCAAGCATGAAGATCTGAAGCCACCGAAGCGTGACATTGTTCCTGCTGTAGAAAGCATCCCGCCTCCCATCAAGGACTCTCGGTGGACCAAGGTGGGCCCAACCAAGGAGGCGCTTCCTCCCCTCAAGGAGCCCAACGACAACAGGTACACACCCACACCTCTATTCAAACCCAGAAATGCCTTCAGAAGAATGTATTTTTCCCGGAAGACGCCGGACCTCAGATTCAAGAGGGACGTGGCTCCCCCGGAGGCCCACGGTGCCCCGAGGGCAGGCGGCGCCTCGGCGCGGCGGCGGCGGCGGGCGCGGCGGGACCTGACGCGCCTGGCGCGCACGACGCTGCGCACGACGGACCACCTGACGCTGCACCTGCACCGCGTGCGGCTCGAGGACGAGGCGATGTACGAGTGTCAGGTGAAGCCGCTCGGGGGCCCGGCGCGCTGGGGCCGCGCTCAGCTCAACGTGCACGGTGAGTCCCGCCTCCGCTCGGGAACCGAGACACATCGCACTCTGTTTTGTATTGACGTTACTGACGTTTGGCTTCAGACTCGTGTATTCTACCAGCAAATCTAGTGAGCTGAAGTCTGCAAATAGACGTGAAGAACATTTGCGTCACGTCACGATGGACTTGTGCAAAGAGAAAAAACAAACTCCAAACCAACATTTGCTGACTGACCACCAAACAACATGACTGGCGAGCCTTGTGTTTGCAACATCGTCACGTCCAACTTTTTGTTTGATGATCCTTCCTTTGCGCACACACAGTTGCATCTGTGGACGGGTAACATCTGGTTTCGCCAAGAGAAAGTCGATCTTCGTGGGCCCTCGTCAAAGTTCAATGTGCTTTTGAGTTTGGACTCCTCGTCACAGTTTCTACGCTGAAGTCATGCACAGAAACATGTAAACTCTCCTCGTTTTTGCGACTCCTACATGGCTTCTTTCTGATTTATCAGTGACTCCAGGACCTCCGATCATCGACGCGCCTCCAGGACCGTTCCAGGAGAAATCGAACGCCACCATCGAGTGTCGCGGGAACGTGGGGAAGCCCCCGGGCACGCTGACGTGGTACCGGAAGCGGATGGGGCAGGACGCGCCGTCCCCGCTCACAGACCTCCCCATCGAGACCAAGGTGGGCAGCTCTGCGGAAACTGCAGCGAATTGATTGGGCTCCTTGCGTGCGAAGATGCGTGGGCAAATCTTCACCCAGACGTGACGGCTTTGGAGCCAGTTGCCTGTGTCCATGTAGCGCAGATTTTCAACGCATCAAAATGTGTTTCAGAACCGCCCAGTGTGTGCACCCACACCCATTCGTTTTCTGTCGATTTCCTGCAGGTGTACAGTCTATCGAACGGGAGCAACGTGGCGGTGAGCAAGCTGAGCGTCGGCTTCACGGAGCACGACGACGGCGCGACGCTGCAGTGCGACGCCGCGTCCGCTGTCATGGCGGCGCAGGAGCCGCGTCCGCGCGCCAGCCTCAAGCTCCGCGTCCAGTGTGAGTACCGTCCAGGGTCCAGTGTGAGTACCGTCCAGGGTCCAGTGTGAGCACCGTCCAGGGTCCAGTGTGAGTACCGTCCAGGGTCCAGTGTGAGTACCGCCCAGGGTCCAGTGCCGGGATACGGAGCGAGTTCTCAGTTTGTGGCTGCACATACAGGTGACTTTTTGTCGCTCGCAGACGCGCCTCGGGAGGGTCGGATCCTGTTCGACACGGCGCTCGGCCGCTACTACTGCCACGCGCGCGGCAACCCCGCCCCGACCTACGCCTGGCTCTGGATGCGGCCCGACGGAAGGCAGACCATCATGAGCTCGGACAGGTACATCTGCCGCCACTCAGACGCAAGGTTCAGACTCAGGCCTGACCCTGACATTTCAAACGTTTTTAAAGTGAGGCGCTCTGCCAAATGTTCCTGTAAATATTCCAATCCTGTGTGTGTGTCTCTGTCTCACACGCACACACACACGCACGCACACACACACACACACACACACACACACAGACACACACACAAGGCCCATGTTTGGAGTGGGCCCCCACGCACAAGCACACACACACGCACGCACACTCAACAGCACACAAAACCAGAGAAATATGAACGTGGACCCCGCTCCGTGCACCTCCCCCACCGCGGTGTGACGCAGGTACCTGGACCTGAAGGGGATGCGGCGCAGCGGCTACTACCGCTTCCACTGCCTCGCGTCCAACGTCATCCACGGCGTCAGGCACACCAAGGTCATGGCCACCAAGCTCAGGGTCATCGGTGAGTACCAAGGTCATGGTCACTGAGCTCAGGGTCATGAGTGAGTGAGTGTTTCGCCAGGACCCTGCAGCACGTTCGAGCTTGTGTTGGTCGCACAACTGGTGAACGATTCGGAAATCTGTCGTGTGGAAAATTTCATTCCACTTGAGTTGTTCCTTGTACATCTGGAAGCAGATAGATTCAGTTTTCATAAAACGACTCCACTTGCTAGAACTTTTTGTTCATTGCCCAGGAGCAGCAAACTCGTCCCTGGTTGTTCAGTGCTTGTTCAGTGTACGTAGTACAGATTGTTTCAACATCGCAGTTGTGTGAAGCCCATCAAAACAACCACGGATCCAGGGGGCCGGGGCCCAGCCCCCTCCCCCCAAACCCGCACCCCAAACAATTCGTCCCTTGTTTTGTGCAGCAGACAGATTTCAGTAAATGACAGAAGTTTGTGGCAGAGCCCCCTGATCCCTCCTTGTTTTGCTCTTCACTTCCAGCTCCTGAGACGACGACCACCAGCACAACCACCACGACCACCCTGCCTCCTACAACCACAACCACCACACCAACGACCACCACAACCACGACCACCAGTGCGCCGGCCCACCTCCCGGACGGTGACGGACCGTACGACGACCCCAACACAAAGGAAGAAGAGGTGAGGTCAGCGTCGGGGACAACGAGCCAGGACGCGTCTGGAGAAAAAGTACAAAAATTAGGTCCCAATGGCATCAACACAGGAATCTTCCATGAAACCATGGCAAGTTTCAAATGCCCAAAGCTCAGTCATATTCACACCGAATCTAGGTTCTTGATGCTGGTCAGATCTTTGAGCAAGACATTCCATACCGTGGAGACGGAAATTCAGTTTGCACCGCAAACCGAAGCTACAGCACAACCGAAAACATGTGCACGCTTGTCCTTCAGACGAAGCCGACGTCATCGCACAAGTACAGCAGTCGGCCGCACGGCTACATCTCGCGGCTGGACGTGATGCAGGCGCAGCAGCAGCGCCTGCGCCAGCACGAGGAGCGCCTCCCGTACCGGGGCCCGGAGAACCCCGTGCGGCGGCTGCAGCAGCTGGGGCGGGGTCCGGACCCGAGGAGCGGGGACGAGGAGGAGCGAGAGGAGGAGGACGAGGAGGAGGAGTATTACTACGCGGATGAAGAGTACGACGACGAGGAGGAGGAGAGGGACCATGAGCTGAAGGCAGACCAGAAGAACGACGTGTATCCGGAGAAAGAAATCTCAGTCCACAGCAAGCAGGACGAAGGTCAGTCTCACCCAGGTCCATCTCTCGATTGTCTTCTGTGGAATTTGGAAAATGTTGCTGAATCTTGAAGCCTGAGTTTCCGAATGGAGTGTTTGTCAAGGTTTGACGACAGCATTTTGAAAACATCACATCGCCAAACGACATTGTTCTCTGGCAAGTCTTGTGGTCAGAGAATTTGACCCAGTCATGAAAACGTGAGGTCAAAGCCCTTCTTGTAGCCCTCGTTTGTTCGACCTTTTGAGGCGAACTCTAGGCACAAATGTTCGTCCAATCTGGAAATAAATGCACCAGCGCATATCCTCTGCTCTGCTCCTTTTTGAACAACAGAGTCCACGTGCTTGCTGTCGCAAATCAAACTGGCCAAGTTCACTACTTTTCTATCTCCAGTTTCCTTGAGGCAAAAACAAATAAGACGCTAAAGAGGCAGTTCATCAAACAATTAATCACTTGTCGTCATTGACACAAGCGTGGCAGTCCGTGTATGGGCGGGGCCCCGCATGCGCGCACCAGCCGGTGCTCGGTTCACAGCGCACAATTGCGTGTACAACCTCTGCTTCAAACGTGTCCAACACAAGGTGGTTCATGTTTGTTCAAAACATATCCGTGCGCCATGTAAATGGTCACAACATTGTTGTAAAAGTCCGAATTTCTGCCAAAAGTGATGGCACGGCGCATACCGAAGCAAACAAATGACCTCGCTGTAAATGCGCGCAACGTGAACGTGAGATTCGAAAACACGAATGAAGTGCAAATCCTGCAAACATGCGAACGGAGTGCATGGGCACTCTGCAAAGATCCTGCGGGATTTGCTCGTGGTTTTCACGGGTTCCCTGACCATAGAACACACACACACACACACACACACACACACACACACACACACACACGCGAAATCGTAGTTTGCAAATGCATGTGTGTGACCCTGTGGAGCTGACTGAGCCCTGTCAGCGTTTGGACCTTTGTCTCGGGTCCAGTGCGCAGCGAGCTCGACATGTCCGCAGAGCGCGACATTTGTGTCGTTGCCATCATGATGCCCCAATCACGGAATGGATCATTTCTTGGACTGTGGCCCAAATATTCCCGTTGATCCTGTGCGAGGGCCAGGTGGGCCCCGCTGGAACCGAGCACTCCGCTGTCGCCATTGTTCTGAGCAAAATGCGAGGAACAACATGGAGACTTGTTTCGTTGCTGTTGAGTTTTGCTTGTGCCTCATGTTATCGTGGTCGCTTTGAAACAGATCTGTCGAACGACTACGAGACGGTCAAGATCACCTACCACGGGGAATTCGACTGCTCAGGTGAGGCTTGCTCCACCTCTGTGTTTTTGTTGGGTTGTTTTACAGAAGTACTCGTAAGATCATAAAAACCGGAATATTCGCACCAGTTGGTACCTGACGGCTCCCTCAGGCCCCTCCAGTTGGCCCCTGTTGGTCGAATCGAATGAACCAACGCACTTCACCAGCGTTCGTGCGTCAAGTCAAACCTGGATTGTGGTTGTGGCAAGTTGAGAGGACATAAAGGCAGTCATGGTATACGAGTGGGGGCCTTTCCGGACTTGGTTCAGAGACAATTTAAGCGTAGCACTTGCATGTGGCAAAGAAAAAAATGAGTCCACTGATCAATTCTGGGGGACACAGTATTTGCGCGGCGGGGTGACGAAGTCTGAGCCTGCCCCCCCTCCCCCCTGTCTCTAGACCCGCACGCTGACCGTGCTCGTGTCGCTGCCTCCCGCAGAGCGCGGCGACGGGGCGTACGGCGCCGGGTGTCGCGCTTTCTACCGCTGCGCCGCCGGCAAGGCCTTCTTCGTCGAGTGCAAGCAGCCCTACGTCTACAGCAAGAATACGCACAAGTGCGAAAAGTAAGTCTGCCCCAACTGTCTCAGCCCACTTGAACGCTGTTCCAGACGAAAGTGAAGGTGAAACCAACACGTCGTGTGTTTTGGTTACGGATCAGCTGGTCCAGCAGGTCTGCATGTTGTTTCTGCAACAAGCTTCGAGTTTCATGCAGGTCAGGAGGTCTGCTGTGACTAATCAACACGAGTCAACAGGCCACCTCAGACTCTGTACGTCATGGGCAGGCTTGACCTGTCTTGCTCTTTCAAACCCCGAGCCCTGGTGTGACGTTGTTACGCTTCTGTGTGCAGACCGGACCTGGCCCCGGCGCCGTGCGGCATCTGGCGCGACTGCTCGCGCCGCGCGAGCCGTAAGTTCGCCGACACGGACCGCGGCTGCAGGTACTACTACACGTGCTGGCACGGCTACTTCATGGGCCACAACGAGTGCAATCCGGGTCAGTACTGATGCGCGTGTGCGTGTGTGTGTGTGCGTGTGTACGAGGTATATGTGATATGAACACTGGTGTACGTATGTGCAGGGCTGATGTTCAACGAGCGCGTGCAGCTGTGCGACTGGCCGGACAATGTGGCGATGCCGTGCGGGAAGGCGCCGCCGCCGCGCCGCATCAAGACGCGTCGCCGCCGCATCAAGCACAAGAAGGGCGCCGCCGCCGCCGCCGCCGCCGCCGCGGGCAGGAAGAGAGTCTGAGTCAGCGCCTCGATCCCAGCAGCCTCTCCCGCCACGTCATGACTCTTCAGGTCCAGAGACTCAGGCTCAACTCAATCTGACAACCAATAATAATTTCATCGAGCTGCTTTCCCTGGGGGGGGGGGAATTGAACGCAAAGTTCTTTCGACACAATCAAGTACACTGGGTTTGTTCGCAGAGTTCTTTTTCCAGTTTTCGTGTGTAGAAGTGTTTCAGAAGTTGAACACGCCTCATCCTGGCTGGACTGTCTTGACAATCCAGCCGGAAGGACAAACAAAACTGTTGGTGCCATTGTTGAGCATCGCCATGGCGCTGAGTTGTGTGAATGCATGCCTCTCCGGCCCCACTCCCGACTCCCCGATTGTACAGCTCCTGCGTGTATGTAGATTTGGCGTACAAACTTGGCACAAAAATCCCGTTGGTATCTATACCCCGCGACGTGCAAAAAATTCGACGATTTTTAGGCGTCAGATAGTCGACGCAAAAGAACAACAACAAATATTTGAGTTGAAAGAACAATTTTGTGGGCTGCTGCAATGGCAGTGTTGATTTGTACAGAAGGACCTGGTGTGTCTTGAACATTGACAGTGAGATAAATCCACCTCAGGGGTTAACGAGCTTCCAAAGCTGTTTCTAGATTTTGACATTAAAATGAAGGAACCCAGAACATGCCAACTTCCATGTCGAGATTTCCATTTGTCTTGCAAGAAAAGGAAACGTCATTGACGTCACAGGAACAAAAGTGCAGGGACACTGAGAGATGTATGACAAGGCTTCAGAAAAGATTTTCAAGCAAACATGGATATCTAACTTTTTCCCAAGAGACCAAAGGTATCAGCCCAAAGATGGTGTGAAAAATGTATCTGGGACTGCATGGCCAAAAGATGGTGTAAAATTGCTCTCTTCGTTTGTTGTTTATTGTGAAATGAAAAACATGTAAATAAAAGTCAGCTTCACGTTGAAGCAGTCATTTTGTTGGGAAATTATTCTTTTGCGCTTCTGAAGCCAAAATCTAGTGTTTTGTGTTCCCGCAATAACTGCACACACGACGAAACTGTGACACGACGAACTGATATGATAAGGTTGTGACCCACGTCTTCTGCATGCGCTCTGTTTGAAACTCTACATGTAGCGCAGGTCAATCAGAGAGCCAGGCCTTTGTGATACTTCCACCTCGGAGACGAGTGCGGCGGCCGTCACGATTCGGCGCATGGTTTGAGCGGATCGAATTTCTGCAGCCAGCTTCACCTGGACGTCCCTTTGTGGACGACACACCTTGACGGTCTTGCCGGTTCACACTTAGTTTTGTCCTGCTGGCCATAAAAACTCAGAAGGAAGTTTAATCGCTGCGTTTCAAAATGAGCACAATGCGAAGTGTGTGGATGGTGGGTCTGCTGCTCGTTGTGAACGCGGTACTGAGCCACGGGAGGAAGAGGAAGCCGGAGCCGGGCCTCGCCGCGGCGCTCGAGCGCGAGTTCACCAAGTTCTGCTGCGCGCCGACGCAGTTCGAGTCGTTCCTCTCGTTCATGGGCGCGACGGCGCAGGGCGCGACGCCCGTCCCCGTCATGGTGAGTCGTGCGCTGCAGCTGCAGTCAGTCGGGCGTAGGGCGCTCAGAGTCACGCGCCGCCATTGATTGCGATACCTGATTGACATTTGTTGCACCTATGTTTTCATTGTTGTAGATGAACCAGAAACTGTCGTATGACTACGATAACAGGCAGATGGCCATCACAGTGTATGAGAACAACACAGAAGTGGAGAAATTGATTTACAAGTACAAACAGGTAAACATCAGAACTTTCTGCTTCAAGATTACTCTGATCATTTCTCAAACTGAGGTGTTCAAAACTTGTCCGAAAACAAATCAATCAAGACGTCCTCGCGAACCAGGCTCTTGTCTGGCTCGCTCCTCCTGACCATTCACTGAAAAGTTTGCGTCGCGACCTGCTCCTTGTTTCTGCAGAACATTTACTACAAGATCACCCCCGACAACAAGTGCACGCACTCTCCTCTCAACACGACCATGTCGGCTCCCTGCATCCCAGGTAGGCGGCGTCCTATCGGAGTGTAGTCTTCTTGGGTGGAAGCACCAACCCTGCATGTTTATTGCTTGTCGAAATTTTTGAGTAGTCCATTGGTTCGTGCTGGGTCTTTTTTCTGAGCCTTTCGTGCGCAGTTCTCACAGAATGTCACCGGTCCCTTCAGGCTCCTTCTGCCGATCAGTGCTGATCAATTTATCGCCAGTCACAAAATCCCACGTACTGAGCACACAAACTCCTGTGGTGACTTGCGTGGCCCGCGGTGACTGGGCACCGTCTCCACACAAGTATGGGCTCTTGTTACACCGTTTCTCTGCCGTGAGCAGACGAGGCGGTTCCGATGGGCAGCATCTCGCTGGCCGCGGAGGACGAGCGCTTCCCGGTGAACGTGTACTCGCTGCGGCAGGCCGGGCTCCAGGTGTACGGGACCTACTCCCCGCACCGCTGCTACCCCGTCACCGAGGGATACATGGGCGAGAGCGACGGACGTGAGTGCACCGCGCCGCAGCGGGTCCAGGGGTCTGGGGCGAGGCCAGGGGCCAGCGGGCCAGAGGACCAGGAGCCTGGGGCCACGATGGCTCAATCAGGCGCAACAAAAACAACTTTGTATCAAAGCTCAAGTTCACGACCCCAGTTCGTGACCCCAGCTGGAATTGAATCCTGAAGGATCCTCTGGGAACAATCACATGTATGTATGCAGCTGGAAGCTTTCAGCCTGGTTTCCGTTGAGACACGCATGGTGCGTCGAGTGTGAATCTGACCAGCTCGCTTGGCCTGCCGAAAACACAAGATTTTCTGAAACGTTTCCTTCAGGCTGAATGAACTGCGTCAGGAAATATGCGAAGGCCTCGTTCTTGTGTGTCCCGAGTTCAGCCATCACGGTGCACACGCCCTGAAGAGAAAGCAGAGCACATTGCAGTGTCGCAGGCACGAGCACATCGCGCTCCGGATTCAGTCTTCTTCCCTTCACATGCAGAGCCGGTCGTCATGACCATCATGTACTTCGACTCGACCCCAGGGATCCAGAACCCGGACGTCTTCACCGTCCCCGAGCAGTGCACCCAGGCGGACACGGTGAGTGCATCCAGGCGGACACGGTGAATGCATCCAGGCGGACACGGTGAATGCATCCAGGCGGACACGGTGAATGCATCCAGGCGGACACGGTGGGTGCACCCAGGCGGACACGGTGAGTGCACTCAGGCGGACATGGTGAGTACACCCGGGCAGACACAGTGAGTGCACCCAGGCAGACATGGTGAGTGCACCCAGGCAGACACAGTGAGTGCACCTGGGCAGAAACGGTGAGTGCACCCAGGCAGACACAGTGAGTGCACCTG